>Ga0163150_10000115_pt1 | contig 138634 bp, 141 predicted proteins | sample OliLakLV19P2IB_FD_148628 | JGI IMG/M metagenome (GOLD analysis project Ga0163150, IMG submission 148628) | Freshwater microbial mat bacterial communities from Lake Vanda, McMurdo Dry Valleys, Antarctica - Oligotrophic Lake LV.19.P2.IB | ecosystem: Environmental > Aquatic > Freshwater > Lake >... | reverse complement strand
GCGTAGGATGGTGGGCGGTGAGGGGATCGAACCCCCGACCCTCTCGGTGTAAACGAGACGCTCTACCGCTGAGCTAACCGCCCTTCCCAAATCCGGCCTTTGGGGGCACTCCTCTGGCCTTGCGCGCGCGTCCGCGCAAGGCCGCAACGAGCCGATCCCCGCAGAGTTTGCAAAATTGCGCGTCGGGCTCGTGGCGGTCGAGGCTGCAAGCCGAGCACGCGACAATCTTCTGCGGGGCGCCGAACACCTTCTGCGCAATCGAGAAAAATAGGCTGATGCCGGTCAGCATCAGCGCCACCGAGAACAGGCGCCCGAACGCCGTGTCTATCGTGATGTCGCCGTAACCTGTCGTCGTCAGCGACGCGACGACGAAATAGATCGCATCGACGAAATTGTTGAGTTTCGGATAGTCGCCGATGAACAATGCCTGCGTCAGTCCGGCCGCGAAAAAGATGAACGTCACCAAGGTAACGAGCGACTTCGTCGGGTCCTCAACTTGAGTGTCATCGAAGCGCCCGCGTGCGAGCACGTTCCAGAATCGCTCACTCTGAACCACACTCCAAAGCCGCAGAATGCGTAGAAAGCCCCAGTTCGCCAAGAACGCAGGAAACAAAAGTGTCGCCAACACGATGAGATCGACCCACGTGATCGGATATTTTAGCCAGCGTTTTGAAACTGCCGAGCGCGAACAGACGTGCAAACAAATCAACGGCGAGGAACGCAGCAATGGCCGCGTCGACAATCCAAAACCACGGCATATCTTGTATGAACTGGCCGACGATGAAGAAGCCAATGATCAGCAGATCGAGCGCAAGCAGCAGCCCCTTGAAAACGCACAGCGCTCTGCGTGTGACCGTAATAAAGCGCTCGCACCCACGAGCGGAGCCGCGACCTCATGAACCCTGATGGCTTTCCATCTTTGCGAAGAACGCGGCCGCCTTGGCATCTTCGCCGGTGCTCTCGATCGGCACGCCTTCGCAGAACTTCACCCATTCAATGCGGCTCTCAGCGCCGTATTGGATGATAATCGGTGCTGCGTTGGGATCGTCCAGCGAACCTATGGTCACGTAAAAGCGCGCCTCAGGCATGTCGTAAGTGAACGACAGCGGCGTGCCGCAATCGCGACAATAACCGCGCTTGGCGAGGTTCGAGCTAGCGAAAACTGCAGGCTCACCCGCCATCCAGGCGAACTCGCTCTTTGGCGCGCCAGCGAGTGCCGCGAACAAGCCCCCAGTTGCGCGTTGGCACATGCGGCAATGGCAAACATGTGAGTTCTGTGGGGCGACATAGAGCGCGTAACGCACTTTGCCGCACTGGCAGCCGCCTGTGGCGACTGGCGTTTTGACTTCGCTCATGGCGCCGCTCTACCACCGCTATGGAACGGCGCAAGCGACAGACGGCGGATCACAATGTCAGAGACGAAAGCTTCATTAGCCGGCGTCCGCGTGCTCGATCTCTCGCGCGTGCTGGCTGGCCCGTGGGCGACACAGATCCTCGGTGATTTCGGCGCGGACGTGATCAAGATCGAAAAGGCCGGCGCAGGTGATGACACGCGCTCGTGGGGTCCGCCGTTCATCGAAAATGGCGAAGGTGATGCCGCCTATTACCTCGCCGCCAATCGCAACAAGCGCTCCGTGGCAATCGATTTTGCCAAACCTGAGGGCGCCGAACTCGTGCGTCGGCTTGCGCCTCAGTGTCAGATACTCGTCGAGAACTTTCGCCCGGACGGTCTGAAGAAATACGGCCTCGACTTCGCGTCGATCGCCGCAATCAATCCCTCGATCGTCTATTGCTCGATCACCGGCTTTGGTCAAACCGGACCCTACGCAAAGCGTCCCGGCTACGATTACATCATCCAGGGCATGGGCGGGCTCATGAGCCTCACTGGCGAGCCTAACGGCGAGCCGATGAAAAGCGCCGTGGCGGTCGCTGATCTGTTCACCGGCATGTATGCCGTGACCTCAATACTTGCGGCGCTTCGCCATGCAGAGCGCACCGGCAAAGGTCAGCACCTCGACGTGTCGTTGCTGGACTGTCAGATCGCGATGCTGGCCAATCTCGGAGCGAGCTATCTGACCTCCGGCGCGAGGCCACAACGTTTCGGCAATCAGCACGCCGCCATCGCGCCGTATCAAGTGGTCGCTACTGCGGACGGCCACATTATCCTTGCCGTCGGCAACGACGGACAGTTCCGTGATTTCTGCGCGTGTGCGTCTTCCACTCTCAGCGACGATCCGCGCTTTGCTACCAATGAAGCTCGCGTCATTCATCGCGCCGCACTCACCGAATCCCTCGCCAAAATAATGCGCACGCGCACCACCGCGGCGTGGATCGCGGCGCTTGAAGCCGCGGATGTGCCTTGCGGGCCAATCAATACGCTAGATCAGGTTTTCGCCGATCCCCACGTGGTCGCGCGTAGTGCAGTAGAAACCGCTACGCGACCGGATGGCGTTGCGATGCAGCTCGCGCGCAATCCGGTTCGTATGAGCGAAACGCCTCCCGCGACACGATTTGCGCCGCCGACGCTTGGAAGTGACACGCACGCGGTCTTGCGGGAACTTCTCGGCACAAATGAAGAGGAATTCGCGCGCTTGCACGAGGCCGGCGCCATTTAGCTGCGACATGGAACAGGCTCCTTCAGTCGGCGTTTCCCCGCCTTGAGGCTTATAGGAGCTTGTTTCATGCGCATGGCGCTCATTGGATCGATGGCAGCTGCGGCTTTGCTGGCTGCTGCTTGTACGCAGACTGGCAACGTTGAACGCGGCGCCGCTACCGGCGCGGTGCTCGGCGGCGTTGCCGGCGCTATAATTGGTAATAACGTTGGTGACGGCGATGCCGCTACAGGCGCTGCGATCGGTGCGGCCATCGGCGGCATCGGCGGCGCTTACGCTGGTTGCGTGCGCGACGGTGGCTGTGGCGCAGGCCAGAACAACGTGAACACCCGCCAGCACTACGACCGCAATAGCGGCCGCTACTACTTCCAAGACCCGCAATCGGGCCGCTACTTCTACGAAAACGGCGAACCCTATCCGTGAGGTTGGGCTGAGTTCTGAAACTGAAGAGGCGCGCTTCCTAAACGAAGCGCGCCTCTTTCATTTGAGAAGTTGGTCGGGGCAGAGGGATTCGAACTCTCGACATCCAGCTCCCAAAGCTGGCGCTCTACCAGGCTGAGCTATACCCCGGCTGGGCCGCGCTAATGCCACGCGAAAGCGCGCACGGCAATCGCGCTAGCTGGGAAAGATACGGTGTCGCACCCGATCGCCCGGACGGATGCCCAGTTCTTCCGCGCGGCCTGCGCGAATTTCCAGAACCCCGCGCGTCAGGCCCGTCGCCGGCACCGGCGCGTCTGAATAGGGAGTCGTGTGGTCCGCGACATTCAGGACCCGGCCGTCGACCCCGATAAAAATGATGTCGAGCGAGGACGGCGTATTGCGCATCCAGAAACTGGCGTTCTCCGGCGTTTGGAAGTGAAACAGCATGCCGCGATCGTCAGGCAGCGGATCGCGGAACATGAGCCCCTGATTGCGCTCGGCCTCGTCATCCGCGATTTCGACATTCAGCCGCACTGGGCCGCTGTGGGTGTCGATGGTGAGGACTTCCGTCGTCGCCGCTGCGCCAACACTCTGGCCGCTCTGCGTTTCAACGGATTGCTGTGCACATGCCGCTGTCGCGACAAGGACAGCGAAAGCGGCGGCGCGGAAGGCGTGAACCAAAAACATCGGGGACCCCATGAAGTGGGGTCTCTCTAGCACGTGGCGCGGGGCGGGAAAGTGGCAGGCCCTAGGGGAGTCGAACCCCTCTTTCCTGGTTGAAAACCAGGCGTCCTAACCGATAGACGAAGGGCCCGCGAGACCCGGGTGTCCGCGGGGAAGCGGCCATATAGAGGCGTCCGAACGGACTGGCAAGCGGGGTTAGGTTGCCCTGGCGCGGACCAGCCGCTCACCCGCTGCTCCGGCGTTAAGCCTCGGCGAGATCCACGATTTCGACCTCGGCCCGGACATTGCCGTTCCACTCGTTGCGCTTCACCCGCACGGCCGCGTGGTAGATCACATCCTTCTTCATCAGCGCCTCGCCCAGGGGGCTCTTCATGGCGCGGAAGGCGATGCCGCTCACCCGCGCGCCGCGGGCATCCTCAAGCGTGAAGCGAACGTGCTCTTCCTTCACCAGTTTAGCGAATGAGACCCGTACGTCGGTAAGCGCCAAGACGGGCTCGGGGTGGCCTTGGCCATAGGGTCCGATTTGTTCGAGCGCATCGATTAGACTAACATCAACAGCGCCGACCCCGCTCATCGCATCGACGGTGAGCGCGCGGGCCTCTCCTTCCGCTGCAGCCATCTCTCCTTCGAGCTTCTCGGACAGGAAATCCTTGAGCGCCTCGACCTTGTCCCACTCGACCGTGAGGCCTGCAGCAGCGGCGTGTCCGCCGCCGTTGATCAGCAGCCCAGCTTCTTTCGCTGCCGCAACCGCAGCGCCAAGGTTCACGCCCGGCGTCGAGCGCCCAGAGCCTTTCGCCGGCTCGTGCTCAGAGACACCGCCCAAAACGATCGTCGGCTTGTGCAGGCGATCCTTCAGGCGTCCGGCCGCAATGCCAATGACGCCCGGATGCCAGCGGTGCGAGCCAACAATGATGACGGACCGCAGTTCTGCTTCAGCAATGGCCGCGGTCTCCGCCTCCGCCAGCATCTCTGCCTCGCGCTGCTTGCGTTCGGCATTGAGCGCCTCCAGCGTCGCCGCCAACTCCCGCGCCTCCTCAGGGTCTTCGGTTGAGAGCAACCGCGTCGCCAAAGATGCGTCGCCGACCCGGCCGCCCGCATTGATGCGCGGTCCCAGGATGAAGCCAAAATCGTAGATGGTGGCAGAACCCTTCCGGCCTGCGCTTTCAGCCAACGCCACCATGCCAATATTCTTGCCGTTGCGTAGTATCTTCAGGCCCTGCGAAACGATGGCTCGATTGAAGCCGGTCAACGGCGCCACATCACAAACGGTGCCGATCGCCGCAAGATCGAGCATCTGAATGATGTCGGGCAAATGGTTCGAGCCGGGCGAACCGCGGCGGCGCGCTTCGCGATTTATCGCCGCCATCGTCACGAGAACAACGCCCGCCGCTGTGAGTGCGCCCTGCCCTGACGTATCATCCAGACGGTTCGGGTTGACGACAGCGCGCGCCTTTGGCGGCGGGCCTGCCATCAAGTGATGGTCAAGCACCACAACATCGAGGCCCATTTCCGCCGCAGCGTTTAACGGGCCTTCGGCCGCCGCGCCGCAATCCACGGTGATGACGAGTTCAACCCCATCAGCTTTCAATCGCTCAAAGGCGAGTGCGGAAGGGCCGTAACCCTCCTTCATGCGGTCGGGTACGTAGATCTTCAGCTCACGCCCGCGCGCGCGAAAGTATCGTACGAGTTGCGCGCCGCTTGAGCCGCCATCAACGTCATAGTCGGCGAACACGGCGCACGAACGGCCGGCAACAATCGCATCTTCGATCACACGCGCCGCTTCATCCATGTCAGCGAATGACGATGGGTCCGGAAAATGAGTCTTCAAAGTCGGAAACAGAAATGCTTCGGCGTCATCCAACCCGATACCGCGCGCCGCCATCAGCCGCGCGGCAATTTCTGGCAGCGCGAAGCGGCGGCGAAACGCCTCAACGAGCGCCAAGTCCGCTTCGCGCGTACGCCAGCGCCGCCCGGTAAGCGAACGCTCCACACCAAGGAAAGCGCCACCGTTCGCGAGTTTTCTTGCGGCGCTCATTGTTCAACTACCGAATCGATCGGGGCCATAGGTCAAGCATCACCCGCTAGACCGCCAACCCCAAGCCCGCCGCCTTGGCGCAAAGGCTTATCCACAGGCACTAACGTCTCGCCTGCACCCGCCTACTGCACCCGTTCGCGGGTCTTTAGCTCCATCGAAGCTCCCGAGGCGCAGTTCAGCACCATCGTATGCGTTTGCACTTCGCCTCGGCTGATGCGCACCCCTTCGAGCAGCGAACCCGACGTAACGCCTGTCGCTATGAAAACCGCAGCGCCCGAAACGAGGTCGTTCAGTTCGTAGCGGCGCTTCAAATCCTCGATGCCGGCCTGCTGGGCGCGTATCCGCTCTTCGTCATTGCGAAGGACGAGCCGGCCCTGGAATTGACCGCCGACGCACTTCAATGCCGCCGCCGCCAACACGCCCTCCGGCGCACCGCCGGAGCCCAAATACATATCGATGCCGGTCTCGGGCTTGGCGCAATGAATGACACCGGCGATATCGCCGTCGCCGATCAAGTACACGCGGGCGCCACTGCTACGCAGCGCCTCAATGATTGCGCCGTGCCGCGGCCGATCGAGAACGCAAACGCCAATCTCGGAAGCGCTCACGCCCTTCGCCTTGGCCAACGCTTTCACGTTATGCGCAGCGTCTTCGTCCAGATCGATGGTGCCTTCGGGAAAACCCGGGCCAATCGCGATCTTATCCATGTAGGTGTCGGGTGCGTGCAACAGCCCACCTTTGGGCGCCACCGCGATCACCGATAGCGCGTTGGGCTTAGCTTTCGCCGCCAGCGTCGTGCCCTCAAGCGGATCGAGTGCGATGTCCAGCTCGGGCCCATGGCCGCTCCCGACGCTCTCGCCGACATAGAGCATCGGCGCCTCATCGCGCTCGCCCTCGCCGATGACAACGCGTCCTTTGATTGCCAACGCGTTCAGCGCGGCGCGCATCGCATCAACTGCCGCTTGATCCGCGGCACGCTCATCGCCGCGCCCCACGAGCTTGGCCGCTGCGATCGCGGCATTGATCGGCGCCCGAGCGATCGCCAACGCCAGTTCATCACTGATCCCGTTGCTCATGAACGGCTCCAACGTGAACCAGTGTGCTCGACTGGAATGAGAAATGGCGCCTCGGCGCTGACATCGAGTGCTTCTATCGCCTTCACCGCCGCCTCCACACGCGACCGCGCGCAAGTCTGCGTCGTCAACACAATCGGCACGGCCGGGCCGTCATGCACAGGCATCTGCAGGAAGCTCTCGATCGAAATTTCCTCGTGCGCCAGACGATCGGAGATCGCCGCTACGACACCCGGACGATCCTGCACCATCAAACGCAAATAGTAACGCCCGCGCTCTGCCGGCGTGCCTCGCGGCGCCGCCGCAAGTTGGGCGAGCGCCTTGCCGAAGGCAAAGCCGGCGCGTCCCTCGGCAAGATCGATCAAATCGGAAGCCACTGAGGCTGCCGTCGGCCCCTCGCCTGCGCCACGACCAATGAATGTCAGCTGCCCCGATGGCTCTGCGTCCACCACCAACGCGTTGAGCGAACCGCCAACGTTGGCCAGTGGGTGGTCATAAGAAAGCAACGCGGGGCGAACATGCATCTCGACCGCACCATCGCTCAACGCGCCCTTGGCGATCAGTTTGATGCGATAGCCGAGCTTGCCGGCCAATCTGATATCGGTGAGCGTGACGCGCTCGATGCCCTGAATGCGGACGTGATCGTAGTCAGGGCGCGTACCAAACGCGATCGACGACAAGATCGTCAGTTTGTGCGCCGCATCGAAGCCACCCACATCCGTCGTGGGGTCAGCCTCGGCATAGCCCATGCTTTGAGCTTCCGAGAGCACCGCCTCGAACGAGCGGCCCGAATTTTCCATCTCGGTCAGGATGTAGTTGCAGGTGCCGTTGAGGATGCCAGCAACGCTGCTCGCGCGCGAGCCGGCGACGCTCTCCTTAAGCGCCTTGACCATCGGCACGCCGCCGCCCACGGCCGCTTCAAACAAGAGCTTTGCGCCATTGCGCTCGGCCAATTCCGCCAACTGGGAGCCATGCACGGCGACGAGCGCCTTGTTCGCCGTGATGACATGCGCACCACGCGCAAGAGCCGCTTCTACGGCTACCTTCGCAACGCCCTCAGAACCACCGATCAGCTCCACGAAAACATCGACGTTTGCGTCTTGCGCCAAACTCACTGGATCATCAATCCATCGGTAAGCGCTGAGGTCGACACCGCGATCCTGCTCCGCGTTTCGCGCAGAAACAGCGACCAACTGCATCCTCTCGTTCAGCCTCGAGCCGCTGTCAGCAAAGAGCTTTGCGACACCGCGTCCCACCGTGCCCAATCCGGCAATCCCGACACGGAGCCTAGTCATCGTTTACTCCGCGGCCGCAGGCGCGGCGTTCGATTGCAGAAACTTCTTCAGATTGCGCCCCGCCTGGCGGATGCGTTGCTCATTTTCCACGAGCGCGATACGCACAAAGCCATCGCCGTACTCACCAAAGCCCGCGCCAGGAGCCACCGCAATCTCGGCGCCCTCCATTAGCCGCTTGGAAAATTCAACCGAACCCATCTGCTTGAACTGCTCTGGCAACGGCGCCCAGACGAACATCGAAGCGCTCGGCTTCGGCAGCGTCCAACCAGCTTTTGCAAAGCTCTCCAGCAGAATGTCACGGCGCTGCTTGTAGGTGTTGCGCATCTCTTCGACGCATTCTTGCGGGCCATTCAGTGCCGCCGCAGCCGCAACCTGCAACGGCGTATATGCTCCGTAATCCAAGTACGATTTTACCCGCGCGAGCGCCGCGATCAGCCGTTCGTTTCCGAGCGCAAAGCCTATTCGAAATCCTGCCATCGAATAGGTTTTCGATAGCGTGTTCACTTCAACGGCGACATCCAGGGCGCCAGGCACTTGCAGCACTGATGGCGGCGGGTCGCCTTCAAAGTAGATCTCCGAGTACGCCATGTCCGAAAGCAGGAACATGTCGTGCTTCTTTGCCATCGCAACGGCGTCTTTATAAAAATCGAGATCTGCGGTCTGCGCCGTCGGGTTCGCTGGGTAGCACACCACCATTGCGATCGGCGGCGGCACCGAGTGGCGCACGGCGCGATCAATGCCGCGCAGATACTGCTCCGGTGAATGCGCTTCGATTGATCTGATGACGCCCCCGGCCATGATGAAGCCGAAGGCATGGATTGGATAAGACGGGTTTGGCGAAATGATCACATCGCCTGGCGCGGTGATCGCTTGCGCTAAGTTGGCGAAGCCCTCTTTCGAACCGAGCGTCGAGACAATCTGCGTGTCGGGATTGAGCTTCACCCCGAAACGGCGATCGTAATATCCAGCCATGGCTCGGCGCAGACCCGGAATACCGCGCGAAGCGGAGTAGCGGTTCGTGCGCGGCTTCGCTGCTGTCTCACAAAGCTTATCGACGATGTGCTGTGGCACCGGTAGGTCCGGATTGCCCATGCCGAAATCGATGATGTCGACGCCTTGCCCGCGCAAACGCGCCTTCAACTTGTTGACCTCCTCGAACACGTAAGGAGGCAAGCGACGAATTTTATGGAATTCAGCGGAACTCATGATCGCACGCGCGTGCGATCAGTAGGGATTGTGCGAGTTGCGCGTCGCTTCGATATCGCGGCGCGCCTCATCAAGGAACGCTTGAGGATCTTCCGCGACGGCCGGCGCCTGCGCGCGCGGCGTGCTCTGCGCCGCCGCACGGGCTTGCAATAAATCAGCCTCGACGGCCCGCCAATGCGCTGCACTGGTATTAGCCGATGTGCCGCCCGCAGGGACTTCGCGCAGGCTTGGGAAGCCTTCGGCGTTGGCCCACTCAGGAGTATCGCCGCCAGGCGTGTTGACACAGCCGCCCAGAGCGATCGCCAATGCCGTAAGGACCAGGGCTCCACGCATCGATAGTCTTCCTCGGGGCGATTCCGGCCCTAACTCGTCTCTATACCAGAGCCTACCTTTGCGCCACCACGTGAAGCGGCATTACAATCGCGCCAATAGGGAGAATCCGATGACGGATACCGAGGGCGCAAAGCCGCCCGCACCAGGTACAGAACCGGTCAAGCCGGCGCCGAAGCGGGCACGTAAACGTACTGCCAAACCGAAGGCTGTGGCGCCACCGGCGCCCGCTCCGGAGGCGCCCCAACCTACCGCGAAGGCGCCCCCCAAGGCTCCGGTCGAGGCGCCGCCGCCGCTCAATGAACTGATCATGGCGCAGACCGCCGAGAGCCTCGCGTCTCTATCCGCCAATCTCACCCACGCGATGACACGTGCGAACCAGGCGCTCTCAACAGCGTTTGTGGAGCAATCGAAAGAGACCGCGACCTGGCAGCCTGATCCACTCGGGATGCAAAGCGCGCTCAACGATGTCTGGTCAAACCTCGCCTCCCAGCCAGAGACATTGCGCGAAGCCCACGCAAATCTTTGGCAGCGCTACTCTGAGATTTGGCAGAAGCACGCCGCATACATGCTCACCGGGCAGCAGGCCGATGAAGGCCCTGTGCGCGACAAGCGCTTCAAAGATCCGGAGTGGCGCTCAAACCCGGCGTTCTCAATGCTGCGCGAGTCTTATCTCGCAACGGCCGAATTCATCACGGACCTCGTCAATCGCACCGACGGCGTCGATGAAGCAACCAAACGCAAGGCAACGTTTTACATCAAGCAAGCGGTCGATGCCGCCTCACCCTCCAACTTCTTGATGACCAATCCAGCCGCATTACGCGCGCTGTTCCAATCAGGCGGTGAGAGCCTCGTCAAAGGCGTCGAGAATCTTGCCGAAGACCTGAAGCGCGGCAAAGGCAACCTCGCGATCTCTCAGACGGACATCAACGCCTATCGCGTCGGCGAAAACGTCGCGACGACGCCAGGGAAGGTCGTCTTCCGCAATCGCATCTTCGAGCTGCTGCAATATGCGCCGACGACGGAGAAGGTCCACGAAGTCCCGTTGCTGATCTTCCCGCCCTGGATCAACAAATTCTACATTCTCGATCTTCAGCCGAAGAACTCGATGATCAAGTGGCTCACCGACCAGGGCCACACGGTGTTTCTCGTCTCATGGGTAAACCCCGGCGAGGACATGGCGGAGGCAACCTTCGAAGACTACATGCGCGAAGGCGTCTACGCAGCCACGCAAGCGGTGAAAGACGCCGCCGGCGTCGATCACATGAACGCGGTCGGCTACTGCGTCGGCGGCACGCTGCTCTCGGCCACGCTCGCGCATATGGCCAAGACCGGCGACGCGAGCATCCAGAGCGCAACCTTCTTCGCCGCGCAGGCCGACTTCAAACTTGCGGGCGATCTGCTGGTCTTCTCCGACGACCAAGCGATCAAGTTCCTCGAAGAAAAAATGGATCACGCTGGCGGCGTCCTCGACGCGCAGACCATGGCCGACACCTTCAACTCACTGCGGTCGAACGACCTGATCTGGAACTACGTCGTTGACAATTACTATATCGGCCGCCAGCCCCCGCCTTTCGATCTGCTCTATTGGAACGCCGACCAAACTCGCATGCCCAAGGCCCTGCACCTCTTCTATCTGCGCAACTTCTACCGCGACAACGCTCTCTCCGAAGGCAAGCTTGAACTCTTGGGCGAAAAGCTCCTGCTGAAGAACGTGCAGATCCCCGTCTTCATGCAAAGCTCCAAAGAAGATCACATCGCGCCGGCGCCCAGCGTCTATCGCACCGCGCTGTCGTTCGGCGGACCAGTCGAGTACATCATCGCCGGCTCAGGCCACATCGCTGGCGTGATCAACCATCCGGCAGCGAACAAGTATCAATATTGGACCAACCCGAACCTCAAAGGCGCGATCGAGGATTGGCAAGCGTTTGCGATCGAACACCCTGGCTCCTGGTGGCCGCATTGGGATCGGTGGCTGAGCAAGATCAGCGGCCCGGAGGTCGATGCGCGCACGCCTGGCGACGGTGAGTTACAACCCCTCGGTGACGCGCCCGGCGAGTATGTAAAGGTCCGCTCAAACGCGGCCTGACTTTTGACCACCAACCAATCCCCGGCGAAACGCGCACTCGGCTTCGGCGAGCCGCTGCCGCTATTGCACGCCGTGTCCAATCGCAACGAACGCTTCGCGCTAGGCTCAATGGCGGGCCGGTTCGTGCTGATCTGCGCGATCCGCGACGTAAACGCTGCCGAGGCGAAGGTGGCGCTGGCGGCGTTTCCAAAGGACGCAGAGAACGAAACCACCCACCTTTGCGCACTGTTCACCGCTGGTGAAACCAACGCGGACATCGAACTCATCGCTCAGAATCGTCTCGTCTTCAATGACGCCAAGATTGCCGACGCCTGTGCCCTGTTCGATGCACAAGAGCCGACAGGCCGATGGCTCCTGTTAGACACAACCCTTCGCGTACTCGCGATGTGGCGCTTGCAAGACGCCGAGGCGGCGCTCCGCGTTTTCGCTACCGCACCGGCGCCCGAACGCTACCACGCAGACACACACGCTCCGGTGCTCGTGGCGCCAAATATCTTCGAGCCTGAATTCTGTCAGCGCCTCATCAACTATTATCGGACGCAAGGCGGCTTAGCCTCCGGCATCACGAAGCAAGACACGGGCGGCCGCACTTTCGTCACGCTGGACGACGCCTTCAAACGGCGCAGCGATTGCCTGATTGAGGACGCCAAGCTGCGCGAGTCGATTATGCAGCGCGTCTATTGGCGCCTGGTGCCAATGATCGAGCGCGTTTTCATGTGGAGCCCTACGCGCATGGAGCGCTACCTCGTAGCGCGCTACGACGGGGAGAACGGCGGCTTCTTCAAACCGCACCGCGACAACACCACACACGGCACCGCGCACCGCCGTTTCGCCGTCACCATCAATCTAAACGCCAACGAATACGAAGGCGGAGATCTTCGCTTTCCCGAATTCGGTCCACGCACGTATCGCGCGCCGACCGGCGGCGCAGTCGTGTTTTCGTGTGCGCTGCTGCACGAGGCGACACCAGTTACACGCGGCGAGCGTTTCGCGTTTTTGCCGTTTCTGTATGACGACGCCGCCGCCCAGGTACGCGCGACCAACAACAAGTATCTCGACGAGAGCCTGCAGGCGTATAGCGATCCTACGTGAGGCCCGCGCCTTCTTCCAGTCCAAGCGCCAGATTCAAATTCTGCACCGCGGCCCCGCTCGCGCCCTTGCCGAGATTGTCCAGCAGCGCAACCAGCCGCACCTCGCTGTCATGACCAAACACAAACAGCTTCATCTGGTTCGTGCCGTTGAGCCCTTCCGGATCGAGAGTCTTAAGTGCGGCTGACTCAGCGAGCGGCGCGATGGTAACGAAGCGCTCGCCCTTGTAGGCGCGCGCCAAGACACCGTGGACCTCATCAAGCTTCGAACCATTGGCGATCGCCGCCAGCGGCAGCGGCACTTCAACGATCATGCCTTTGTAATAGCGCCCCACGCTTGGCGCAAAAATCGGCGCCCGCGCGAGGCCCGTATACTTTTGCATCTCCGGCACATGCTTGTGCTTCTGCGCCATCGAATAGATCCGGTACGGCACGCGCGTGAAACTCGGATCGCTCTCGTTCTCGAACTCCGCGATCATCGCTTTGCCGCCGCCCGAATAGCCGGAGACCGCATTCACCGAGAGCGCCCAGTCGCGCGGGATAACGCCGGCTTCCACCAGCGGACGCGTCAGGGCGATAAAGCCCGTCGGATAGCAGCCCGGATTTGAGATACGTTTCGCGCTCGCGATCTTCGCGCGCTGATCTTTGCTCATCTCGGCAAAGCCGTAAGCCCAATCCGGCGCCACGCGATACGCCGTCGACGCATCGATCACCTTCACCGCATCGTTCTCGATCAGCGAAACCGCCTCGCGCGCCGCATCATCCGGCAAACACAAGATCACGGCATCCACGCCGTTCAGCAGCCGCTTGCGCTCGTCAGCATCTTTGCGCTTTGCCGGATCGATTGAGACAAGTTCGATGTCGCGGCGGCCCTCAAGCCGCTCGCGGATTTGCAAGCCTGTCGTGCCTGCTTCGCCATCGATGAAAACGCGTGACGTCATTCCGCGTACTCCGGTTCGACGATCAAGCCATGCGTTTCAATAATTTGATCTAGCGCAGCGCCGTCATAGAGGAGCTGTTCCAGACCAACACCGGGGTCTTCTGGCCCTAGAACGGCAACTGCGCCGCACTCCATGCAATAAGCCAGAGCCCCGAGGGGAGCACCATCGGCGCCATAGAACACAAACACGTGGCGCCAAACGTGCGCGCAGGCGGCGACTTCGCTTGGCGGCGGTATCACACTGACTGCTCGCGAGACCGCTGAGGCCTCCGCGGCGATCAACAGCGTCCCGCTTTCTCGGTCGAACATCTGCTCAAGCGAAACGCCTTCGGGAAACTCGAAGCCGATAGGGCTGGCGAACAAACGCGTCTCAGTGCTTGCAGCGTACAGCGTCAGTTGTCGCGCTTCCTCGCGCGGCTGCGGTGAGCACGCGGTCACGCACACCAACACGATTGCTGTGAACATCTTTGAGAGCATTGTAGCACTCCAAAAACAAAACGGGCGCTTCGATACCGAAGCGCCCGTCCCGTAACCCATATTCGTGAAGCGATTAGCGCTTCGAGAACTGGAAGCTCCGGCGGGCCTTCTTGCGGCCGTACTTTTTACGCTCAACCACACGGCTGTCGCGGGTCATGAAGCCAGCGTGCTTCAACGCCGGGCGCAGCGCGGGCTCGTAATCGGCCAGCGCCTTCGAGATGCCGTGACGCACTGCGCCGGCTTGGCCCGAAAGGCCCGAACCGACGACCGTGCAGATCACGTCGAACTCGCCTTGGCGCTCGGTAACCTTGAACGGCTGATTGATCATCATGCGCAGAACCGGACGTGCGAAGTATGCGTCGCTGGTCTTGCCGTTGATGGTGATGTTGCCCTTGCCCGGCTTCACCCAAACGCGGGCGACCGCGTTCTTGCGCTTGCCGGTCGCGTAAGCACGGCCGAACTTGTCGACCTTCTTTTCGCGCGCGATGGCGATGTGTTCTGTGCCCGAGCCCGGCGGGCGTCCGGTCATTTCGCCGAGAGACTCGAGGCCTTGTCCAACGTCACTCATGATCAGCCGGTCCTCGAGTTTTTGCGGTTCTTAGATTTGAAATCGACGCTCACCGGCTTTTGCGCCGCGTGCGGATGCTCAGCGCCGCCATAGACGTGAAGCTTGCCGAGTTGCTGGCGCGCCAGCGGGCTTTCTTTCGGCATCATGCGCTCGATGGCCTTTTCCAGCACGCGTTCAGGATGCTTGCCGGCAAGGATCTTGCCCGCAACGCGTTCCTTGATGCCGCCCGGATAGCCAGTGTGACGGTAGTAGATTTTGTCCGTCAGCTTCTTGCCAGTCAGCGCGACCTTCTGGGCGTTGACGATGACAACGTTATCGCCGGTGTCGACGTGAGGCGTGAAATCGGCGCGATGCTTGCCACGAAGGCGCAGGGCGATAAATGAAGCGAGGCGGCCGACCACGACGCCTTCGGCATCCACAACGATCCAGCCGTTGGTGATTTCCGAAGCCTTGGCCGAGCGCGTCGAGAGAGTGCGCATTGGAAGAGTCCTGACAAAAACGAAGGCGCGCGTTTATTGCAGCCCTGAATTGGCGTCAATAGGATATATTTATTCGATTAAATACAATAAGTTACAGTAGCGGTAATATAGTAAGCATGCGCCGTTACCGCCATGCCGCGCGCGCCGCCACCAACGTAGTCATCCACAGGATGGCCGCACCGGCCTGGTGCAGCAAGCCGAGAGAGAGCGGCGAGGCCGCCACGACCGTCATAATCCCCAACCCCGCCTGAAGCAGCGCGACCAACCCGACCAGACCCAAAGCCCACCGCGCCTCGCCCCGCCCGCGCAGCAGTCCAAGCAGCGCCAATATCAGCGCGAAGAGCGCCACGACGTAGCCTGTGGTTCGATGCAATAAGTGTTGCGTTGCGTGTTCTTCAGTGAGGTTGGCCCAGAAATCCTCGAGCCCGAACGCGCTGGACGGAATCCACTCGCCGCCAATAGTCGGCCAATCGGCGTACGCCATGCCGCCATCGCTACCCGCGAGCAGCGCGCCAAGCATGACCTGCACAAAGATCAGCGCCATCAACGCGAACGGCGCCCAGCGCCACACACCCGGTTGCGTGCGCTGTGCTGGCCAAGCGAATGCGCCCAGCGCCGTCCAAAGCCCAAGCGCCAGAATGAAAAACGCCATCGCAAGATGGATCGCGAGCCTGGACGGGCTGACATCGAGGCGATCAAACAATCCGCTCGTGACCATCCACCAGCCGATCGCGCCTTGCAGCCCGCCCAGCACGAACAACAAAAGCGTAACGCGGAAGCGGCCGCGCAAACGGCCCGTGAGGAAAAAGACCAACGCTGGCAAGGCGAACACCAAGCCGAGTAATTGACCAAGAAACCGATGGCCCCATTCCCACCAATAGATTCGGCGGAATTCCTCGATCGTCATGCCGTTGTTCTGCGCTTGGTATTCCATCGTCTGTTGGTAGAGCGCGAACTCCTGGCTCCACCCCGCCTCGCTCGTAGGCGGGACGAAATGCTTCATGAAATTCCACTCGGTGATGGAAAGGCCGCTATCGGTCAGACGGGTGGCGCCGCCGACCATGATCATTGCGAACACCAGCACGCAGATGATCAGGAGCCAAACGCCCACCAATCGCTGCCGCGGCGGCCAAATGTCCTCTGCTGACATGCTTGCGTTCGTCCCTTTGCGCCTCACATAGAACCGGGCAAGCGTGACGGAAACGCGGCGCGCCGCCGCGTGGGGAAGGCAAACTTATGGACATGCGCACCCGCAAGGCGCTCGGCTGCGTCGTTCTGCTGGCCTATATCGCGATTTACGCGATCCTTGCAGCATCGCTCGGCGTCGCCTTAGTTCCAGTGATCCCCACCTGGGCGCAGCTCATCTTCTACGCAATCGCCGGCATCATCTGGATCTTCCCATTGAAGCCCCTCTTCGCCTGGATGAACCGCGGCGCATAAAAAACCGCCCCGGAGCGAGGCTCCAGGGCGGCAATTCATCGTGCTGTAAACAACCTTAGTTGTTGAGCAAGATGGAGAGGATCACGCCAGTCGCAACGGCAACGAGCAGAACTTCGCCGCGGTCGTCACGGACGTAGTGATAACCACGCGGCGGCTGACGCAGGCGTTCACGCCGCCAGTCGACTTCGCGATACTGCGTCCGCGCGTAGCTCGGCAGACGATCGCCGCGGCGCCATTGCTGATACGCCGGCCGATAGTCGCGGCGCGACTGAATCGAAGTTGAAGGTTGGCCGTAATAGAAGCGGCCATTGGAATAGTAGCCATTGTGCTGGCGTTGATTCCAACGTTGCGCTTGGCGTGCGTCCTGGCGATTTTCGCGGCGGTCGTTGCGCGCATCCTGACGCTCTTCACGCACGTCACGGCGGTTCTGCTGGGCGCTCGCCGTGCCCGCCATGCTCAGCGGACCGACCATGATCAACGCAGCGAGTGCGGCGTTTTTGAAATGCTTCTTCATCGTTCTGCTCCTCACGTACACGAGACTTCGTTTTCTCGTTGGGTGAAAGCTAACGCGCAGCCACTGAATGCGTTCTGAGCATGTGTTTCGCGGCAATTACGCGATGGCGCCGTTCTGTGCCAGCACCCGCATCTGTCAAATGTCGACACAACTTTTTTCGTGATCGTCCGCGCGGGAACATTCCGCGCTGTCATGCGTTTGCCCACGCCCGGAGCTGTACGGGCGTGCCGAACCAACTGGAGCCGCGGTGCTGCAACAAGACGAGAAAACCCGTGCCCTATCGCCACCGCCACCACTCGACGTGCGCCAACACGCACTCTTCCTCGATCTCGACGGCACTCTTGTAGATTTCGCCGCGCACCCCGAACAGGTTGTCGCAAGCGGCGACCTTCGTTTACTGTTGCAGCAGCTCGCACACGCCATGAATGGGGCCCTTGCGATCATCACCGGCCGCACTGTGGCAAGCGCCGACGCTGTGCTTGATGGCGCGCTCGTTCATGTCGCAGGCGTTCACGGCGCCGAACACCGAGCCGGTAAAACCACCGAGCGCTCATTCAGCGATCTTTCTCCCGTCGCAGCTGCTGTTGCGGATGCGACGGCGCTGATCGCGAACGGCGCACTCGATGCCGACATCGAAGACAAAGGCGCGGCGTTGGTTTTGCATTATCGCCGCGTTCCGCAATTTGCCGACGCGGTTCGCCGCGCCGCTGGCGAGCTGGCGCAACGTCACGGTCTCAATATTCTCGAAGGCAAGATGGTTGTCGAACTTAAGCTTGGTCAGCGCACCAAGGCCAACGCCGTCGCCGATTTCATGAGCGCGCAACCCTTTTCCGGCCGCACGCCCATCGCCATCGGCGATGACATCACGGATGAGGACGCCTTCCGCGCTGTCAAAGAGCACGGAGGCGATGCAATCCTCGTAGGTGAAGCACGCGCGACGGTCGCTGCCTGGCGGCTTCCGGACACTCAAGCCGTCTCAGCTTGGCTGCAAGCAGGCCTCACACCATGAGCGGTCACGGCGATCTCGATCTCGCTCCAATCGGCAATTGCGCGGCGAGCGCACTAATTGACCGCAACGGCGCCTTCGTTTGGGCATGTGTACCGCGCATCGACGGCGATCCCATGTTTTGCGCGCTGCTGAGCGGGGAGAACGTTTCCGATGTCAAGCGCGGCGTCTGGGCCATTGATTTAATCGACCAAGTGTCGGCCGTACAAAACTACGAACGCAACACGCCTATCCTTCGCACCACGCTGACGGACTCGCGTGGGGGCGTCATCGAGATCATCGATTTCTGTCCGCGCTTTCGCCGCCACCACCGCCCTTATCGGCCGAACGCGTACATAAGGATCGTGCGGCCTCTGAACGGCTCCCCGCGCATCCGCGTGCGGCTAACGCCCGCAACAAGTTGGGGCGCACAAGATGCCGAGATCACCACCGGCTCCAATCACATCCGCTATCGCGTACCCGGCACCATGCGTCTAACGACTACAGCACCCGTCTCGCATATCCTCGAGGCCCGGGTATTTCGCGTAGAAGAGGAACACATCTTCTTCCTCGGGCCCGACGAGCCGTTTGACGGCAATCTCCGTGAAGTCGCGCGCTCGATGCTCGACAATACTACGCTCTATTGGCGCAACTGGGTGCGCATGCTGGCGACGCCGCTCGAGTGGCAGGCTGACGTCATCCGAGCCGCGATCACCCTTAAGCTCTGCGTCCACGAAGAGACCGGCGCGATCGTCGCAGCAATGACGACCTCGATCCCAGAGGCCGCGAACAGTGGCCGAAACTGGGACTATCGCTACTGCTGGATCCGCGATGCCTATTACACCGTGCAGGCGCTGAACCGGCTTGGCGCGGCCGATATTCTCGAAGGCTACCTCTCTTATCTCCGCAACATTATCGACGCCACGCCGAGCGGTCGCATTCAACCCCTCTACGGCGTCGGTATGGAGCCGATCTTAGCTGAAGCAGAGCTAACTTCGCTGCCCGGGTATCGCGGCATGGGGCCAGTCCGCGTTGGCAATCAAGCGCACGAGCATCACCAACACGATGTCTATGGCCAGATTGTTCTCTCCACCGTGCAAGCATTCTACGACACGCGTCTTTTTCGCCCGGCAGACCTCGATGATTTCCAGTCGCTCGAAAGCGTGGGTGACCGCGCTTATGGCGTTCACGCAAAACCAGATGCAGGACTCTGGGAATTCCGCACCCGATCGTCTGTGCATACGTACTCGGCAGTCATGTGCTGGGCGGCATGTGATCGACTTGCAAACGCGGCTCAGCGTCTAGGCCTCGGCGACCGCGTCATTCACTGGCGAAAACGCGCCGACGAGATCCGCCACACCATCGAACGTGAAGCTTGGAACGCCGATCAAGGCCGCTTCGCCGCGACATTCGGCGGCCAGGAAATGGATGCCAGCCTGCTCCAGATGGTGGATACGCGGTTCCTAGCTGCCGACGATCCGCGCTTTCTATCAACACTCAAGCAATTGGAGCACGACCTTCGGCGCGGCGACGTCGTCCTGCGCTACGCCGAGCAAGACGATTTCGGCATGCCAGAGACGGCGTTCAATTTTTGCACGTTTTGGCTCATCGAAGCGCTCTATCTCGTTGGCAGGCGCGAAGAAGCTCGTGATCTCTTCGAGCAAATGCTGTCTCGCCGCACCCGCGCTGGTCTGCTCTCCGAGGATTGCGACATCTCAAGCGGCGCCCCCTGGGGCAATTATCCGCAAACCTATTCGCTCGCTGGTCTCATCAATTGCGCCGTTCTGCTCAGCAATCCGTGGAGCAGCGCGCGATGAGCCGCCTCATCGTCATTTCAAACCGCGTGTCGCCGCCAGCGCCGGAAGGCGCGGCCAGCCAAGGCGGCCTCGCCATGGCCATCGCCGCGGCGCTGCGCCAATATTCGGGCATCTGGTTCGGCTGGAGCGGTCAATCGACGCCGGAATTTACCGGCGAACTGACCACCACCACTGTCAACGGCGTCACCGTCGCGACGATGGATCTCGAAGAACGAGATATTGACGAATACTACAACGGCTACGCCAACCGCACACTCTGGCCACTCTTCCACTACCGGATAGATCTCACGCAGTACGAGCGCTCATTCGGTGAGGGCTATGAACGCGTCAATGCGCGCTTCGCTGATATGTTGGCGCCACTGATAGAGCCTGGCGATCTCATCTGGGTGCAGGATTATCATCTCATTCCACTCGGCCGCGAGTTGCGGGCGCGCGGCTTAAAGAACGCCATGGGCTTTTTCCTGCACATCCCTTGGCCGGCACGTGAACTCATCTTGACGCTGCCGCGTCATCGTCAGCTGGTGGAGTCACTCTTTCACTACGACGTCGTCGGATTTCATACCGAGGAGTGGAAGAACGCATTCCTTTCCTACGTGCTTCACGATGCTGGCGGCATGGCGCTGTCTGATGGGCGCGCCACAGCGTTCGGCCGCACGGTATTGCCCAAAGCGTTCCCAATTGGCATCGATGCCAAGGCTTTCGCGGACTTAAGCAAGGCGCCGGAGGCTAAAGAGAACTTCGACCGCATGGTCGAGAGCAAGGCCGGGCGCAAAATGCTGCTCGGTGTTGATCGTCTCGATTATTCCAAGGGAATCGACGAGCGCTTGCTCGCCTTCGAGCGCTTGCTGAACGAAAGCCCCGAACTGCTGCGCAAAATCTTTTTGCTACAGATCTCGACCTACACGCGCAGCGAAGTCGAAGCCTACCAGGACATGATTGCGCGCCTGGACTCCCTCTCAGGCCGCATCAATGGCGTGCACGCTGAGATGGACTGGATCCCAATCCGCAACGTTCACCGGCTACACGCCCGCGATGAACTCGCCGGGATATATCGCGCCGCAGACGTAGCGCTGGTGACACCGCTCCGTGACGGCATGAACCTGGTGGCGAAGGAATTCGTCGCGGCGCAGGATGAACAAGACCCAGGCGTTCTGATCCTCTCACGGTTCGCTGGCGCCGCGGCGCAAATGGGCGACGCTCTAATCGTAAATCCGTTCAGCCAGGAGGACGTCGCTGACGCCATGCGGCGCGCGCTTAACATGTCGCTCGAAGAGCGCCGCAGACGCTGGCGCGCCCTTATGGATGGAGTCGAGCGCGACGATGTGATGGCGTGGCGGGACAGTTTCGTCGCATCCCTGAAAGAAGCGCATGCTGGCGCTCCAAAACGCCGCCCGACCCGCATTGCGGGCGCGCGCCGGGACGGCTAAGACACCGCTCCCGCGGAACCTTGGTTCCATGCGGACGGTCGGAGCGTGGCGCAGCCCGGTTAGCGCACTAGTCTGGGGGACTAGGGGTCGTGGGTTCGAATCCCGCCGCTCCGACCAATCGCATTTCTGGGCCGCTGAGCGCCCCCGGTGAGTTTCTTAAGGCGCGGTCGATGTCACGGTGATCCGCGCGCGGTTGCGCACTGGAACGTCGAGCCCTTCTGCAGTCACCGCACCACGAGCGCCGGTAGCGAGCAGCTCAAAGCGCGAGCGCGGCCAGCCAGCCCGGCCAGCAAGATAATCCGCCAAAACTTCCGCACGACGCACAGAAAGCGCACGCGCGGATTCTTGGTTGCCCTCTTCCTGATCGGACAGACCAATGATGCGTACGCCTTGGATGGTGCAGCCACGAATATCACGCGCTTGCAGATCGATGATGCGACGCGCCTCGTCAGTGAGATCGTTTGAGCCCTCGTCGAAATAGATGACGAAATCTTTGTCGACACACGCCGCCGCGTTGAACTCAGGCGCAGGCGCGCCTTCGTCACCGCCGGTGAGCGTCGCACACGCGCCAAGCGCCATGAGCGCCATCGCGCCGATCAAGATTTTGAAGTTCATCCCACCCTCCGAGCGTAAGTGTCGGTGGGCACAACATAGCGTCACGCATAAAAGATCAAGCGCTGGTGCGCGCTCAGGTCTTCGCGCGTCCGCGTCCGCCTTTTTCCACAAACTCACGCAGCATTTGCGATGGCCGGAACGTTACCACACGCCGCGGCGTGATCGGCACCTCTTCACCGGTCTTAGGGTTGCGTCCGACGCGTTGCCGCTTGGCGCGCACGTTGAAGTTCCCAAAGCGCGAGAGCTTCACCGTTTCGCCATCGACCATCGAGTCTTGCATCATTTCGAGCATGCGCGTGAGCAGACGGTTCGCGTCGGCACGCTGCATGTTTGCACGTTTCGCCAATGCTTCGACGAGATCGGCGCGTGTAACGGTCTTGCCTGTCACCGGAGCCCCCTCCGCGCACACACCCTATGCGCCCGGAAAAGCTAGTCGGACCCGAGGGTTAGGTCAATTGTTGCGGGACCGTTCACATTCGAACCAGCGCCGCCCCCCAGGTTAGACCGCCGCCGAGGGCCTCCATCAACACGAGATCGCCCTTTTTGATGCGGCCGTCGCGCGAGGCGACGTCGAGCGCCAGTGGAACTGACGCCGCTGACGTATTGCCGTGCAGAGCGACCGTGGAGACCACTTTGTCCACATCGATACCCAATTTTCGGGCGACGCCATCGAGAATGCGCTGGTTGGCCTGGTGCGGCACGAACCAATCCACATCATCCAAGCCGACGCCCGCGCGCGCACACGCTTCGACCATCGCTCCGGAGATGTGCTCCACCGCCTGCCGGAAAACCGCGTTTCCGACCATGCGAACTTTGCCAACCGACTGCGTCTGCGACGGACCGCCGTCGACATAGAGCAGATCGTGCATGCGCCCATCGGTGCGCAAAAATGTTGAGATCACGCCGCGATCACTCGCCTCTTCGCGCGCTTCTAGAACGACCGCGCCAGCGCCATCACCGAACAGCACACACGTGCCGCGATCCTCCCAATCCATAATCCGCGAGAATGTCTCCGCGCCGATCACGAGCGCTGCTTTGGCCTGACCGCGCGCCAGGAAATTGTCGGCCGTGGCCAAAGCAAAGATGAACCCGGAGCACACAGCTTGAAGATCGAATGCCGCGCCGTTGGTGACGCCGAGCTCGGCCTGCACGCGCGCAGCGGTCGCTGGGAAGGTCAGATCCGGCGTCGTTGTCGCTACGATGATAAGATCGATGTCTTTCGCATCACGGCCGGCAGCCTTCAGCGCGTTCACGCTGGCGCTGCATGCAAGATCGGACGTGCGCTCCCCATCGGCAGCGATATGCCGTTCACGAATCCCGGTGCGCTCCACGATCCATTCGTCGGTGGTATCGACGCGCTTGGCGAGTTCGGCGTTGGTTAGAATGCGTTGCGGCAGATATGATCCGACGCCCGTCAGAACTGAGCGCAACGCCATTATCCCGCGTTCCCCGCAGAAGCGGCTGCGGCGGCATTCGCGTTTGCAAGCCGCGCGATGTTGGACACAATCTCTTCGCGGTAATGACTGCGCGCGAGTTTCTCAGCGACACCGATCGCCGCCGCGTATCCAACCGCATTGGCGCTGCCGTGGCTTTTCACCACAAGGCCATTGAGGCCCAAGAACAGTGCGCCGTTGAAGGTGCCAGGGTCCATGCGCTTGCGAAGCTTCCTCAGTGCCGGATAGGCGATCAACGCGCCCAGCTGCGCCAGAGGTCCGCTGGTCAGCGATTCACGCAACAGCTGCCCGACAAGTCGCGCCGTTCCTTCGCCGGTTTTCAACGCGATATTCCCGGTAAAACCGTCCGTCACGACGACATCGACCGTTCCCTTTGCGATGTCATCACCTTCGACAAAGCCGTGAAAATTGAGATCGACGCCGGCTTCGCGAATGAGCTTCGCGGCATTGCGAATTTCCTCGTGACCCTTCTGGTCCTCAGAGCCAACATTGAGCAAACCAACTTTCGGCCGCGCCTCACCAGAAACCGCGCGCGAGAACGCTTCGCCCATAATCGCAAACTCAACGAGCTGCTCAGCGTCCGCTTCGACATTGGCGCCAACGTCGAGCATCACCGTGTAGCCGCCCTTCATCGTCGGCCAACGTGTGGCGAGCGCGGGACGATGTACGCCCTGCATCGTCCGCAACCGGAACATCGCAATCGCCATATAGGCGCCAGTGTTGCCCGCAGAGACGACAGCGTGGGCGGCGCCGGTCTCAACCGCCTGCACCGCGTTCCAAAGGCTCGAGCCCTTGCCCTGACGAAGCGCCTGGCTGGCCTTCACGTCCATACCGATCATCTTTTCGGCAGGCACGATCTCAGATGCGCCCTTCGCGGACGGATGCTTGTCCATGAGCGCGGCAAGACGCGAAGCGTCGCCGTGAACCATGAAGCGAACATCGGGATGCGAGCGCGCGAAAATATCCACGCCTTCGACAACGATGTCTGGCGCGTGATCGCCGCCCATCCCGTCAATGGAAAGAACGACACCGTCCGTCATGTAGCGTGTTTGTCCTGATCTTCCTGCCGACCCTGGCGGAGCGGGCGGACCATAGTCCCGCCCCAGCGGAAAGCCAAACCGCCCTGCTCAAAGCGCAGGCCAGCCCTCCATTGTAAACATGGCCGAAATCGGAGCATCGGCCTGCACGCGCGCTGACTTTGAGATGTACCCCGCGAGTTGAGCGGCGAACGTGTGTGACTCCAGACGCCATACATTGCGGGCAAGGGCCGCTTCGAGGCCCGGCGAATCCGCCACGGCGGCGCCATACGCATCGAGACGCCGGTAAAAATCGCCAGCCAGCTTATGCATCCGTTTGGGGACAGCCGAATCGCTGGCGCCAGCCTCGCGCAGTCCTGCGTCGATCAGGCTGAAGAGCTTGTCAGTGAAGGCCTGCGCTAAGGGGCGGGCTTCCGCTTCCGGCTGCAGGCGCAATATGGCCAAAACGCCATTCAGCGCCATCAGCTCAAAACGGCCCTCCATGGTGTCCGGAATCCGGCCGTCGCCAAAGAACTCTGGTCGCCGGCTTGCCTGGCTAACCGCCAAAAGCAGCGCCTCGGCGTCCTCGTCTGCACGCGACCGGTGAAAAGGCCAGATCGGCATGTCTTGCCCTGTGCTCCCCTCTTGCCCGTCCGCCCGGCACGCCGTACCCCGTTTCCCAAGTGGGCATGATGCCCAGAAGGGTGACGGATGAAGCGCGGACTCTTGCGTCTTTCGGCGATGGCTCTCGTTGCTGCGGCTGCAGCGACTTCGGCGTGCGCGCCGACGCACCAGTACAACGGCTTTTTGCCTGATCGCAACAACCAGGAAATTCCCGATCCGCAAGTCGGCGTTGATACGCGCGACACGGTCGTGCAGCGCTTCGGTTCGCCATCGACCACCGCGGTCTTCGACCAGACGGCGTGGTATTACCTCAGCTCCGTGCAAGAGAGCGTCGCGTTCTACACGCCGCGCATCACCGAACGGCGCGTGATGGTCATACGATTTGATGGCGACACCGTCGCCGGCGTGGAGAAGTACGGCCTCGAGCGTGGCCGCCTGGTCGCCTACGACGATCACGAAACACCGACACGCGGACGCGAGCTGGGGGTTCTCGAGCAATTGCTCGGCAACGTCGGCCGCACGCCCCCGATCCAGCTCGAAGAGCGCGGCGGGCGCCCGAACCAATAAATTTTACGAGCGAGAGACAAAGAAAAACGCCCCGGCATCGCTGCCGGGGCGTTTGCTTTTCAGCTCATCGCTGATCAGCCATTCCAGTGCGCCAACACCGCGAGCAGCAGAAGCGCGACGATGTTGGTGATCTTGATCATCGGGTTCACAGCCGGACCCGCCGTATCCTTGTAGGGATCGCCGACAGTGTCGCCCGTCACGGCGGCCTTGTGGGCGTCAGAGCCCTTGCCACCGTAATTGCCCTCTTCGATCAGCTTCTTGGCATTGTCCCAGGCGCCGCCGCCCGACGTCATCGAGATGGCCACGAAAAGCCCCGTCACGATGACACCGACGAGCAGCGCGCCCAGCGAAGCCAGACCTTGGCTTGGGCCGGCAATGGCCCAGATCACGAAGAAGAGCGCGATTGGCGCGAGCACCGGCAGCATCGACGGAATGATCATTTCCTTGATCGCCGCTTGCGTCAGGATGTCGACCGCCTTGCCGTAATCCGGCTTCGCGGTGCGTTCCATGATGCCCGGGATTTCGCGGAACTGGCGGCGAACTTCTTCGACAACCTGTTGCGCTGCACGGCCGACGGCAGTCATGGACCAACCAGCGAACAAGTACGGCAGCAAACCACCGATGAAGAGACCGACGATCACGTACGGGTTGTTGAGCGAGAAGTCCGGCGCAACGCCTTCGAAGAAGCGATACTCAGCAGCGTTGGCTGCGTAGTACTTCAAATCTTCGACATACGCGGCGAACAGCACCAACGCGCCGAGACCGGCTGAACCGATCGCGTAACCCTTGGTGACGGCCTTGGTCGTGTTGCCAACGGCGTCGAGAGCGTCCGTCGTCACGCGCACTTCCTTCGGCAGTTCCGCCATTTCAGCGATGCCGCCGGCGTTGTCCGTCACCGGCCCGAAAGCGTCGAGCGCAACAACGATGCCCGCAACCGAAAGCATGGTCGTGACCGCGATGGCGATGCCGAAAAGGCCTGCCAGCGTGAAGGTCGCAATGATGCCCGCCACGATCGCGAGCGCCGGGAGCGCCGTCGATTCCATCGACACCGCGAGACCTTGGATGACGTTCGTGCCGTGACCCGACTTAGAGGCCTCGGCAATGCTCTTCACCGGACGGAAGCCCGTGCCAGTGTAGTATTCCGTGATCCAGACGATGGCGCCGGTGACGAGCAGACCGATAAGGCCGCAGACGATCAGGTCTTGACCAGTGACGCCCGCGAACTCCGACGTCGGGCCCAAGCTTGGAGCAATCGGGCCGAAGCCAACGGTTGCTTGGATTGCAACAATCAAACCGCCGAACGACAGAACGCCCGCAACGAAGAGGCCCTTGTAGAGAGCGCCCATGATGTTGTTGGACGGGCCGAGCTTCACGAAATACGTGCCGATGATCGACGCAATGATGGCGAGACCGCCGATCGCAAGCGGCAGCAGCATGATGTCCGCCACTTCCGCTGCTTCGCGGAACAGGATCGAGCCGAGAACCATCGTCGCCACTGCGGTCACCGCATAGGTTTCGAACAAGTCAGCGGCCATACCGGCGCAATCGCCGACGTTGTCGCCGACGTTATCGGCGATCGTGGCCGGGTTGCGCGGATCATCTTCCGGGATGCCCGCTTCAACTTTGCCGACCATGTCGCCGCCGACGTCGGCACCCTTGGTGAAGATGCCGCCGCCGAGACGGGCGAAGATCGAGATCAGCGAGGCGCCAAAGCCAAGAGCGACAAGCGAGTCGACCACGAGGCGGTTGGTCGGCTCAAGGCCGAGCCATTGCGTCAGCACCAGATAGTAAAATGCAACGCCGAACAGCGCGCCGCCCGCGACGAGCATGCCCGTCACGGCGCCAGCCTTGAACGCCATCTTCAGACCGCCCGCGAGTGAGTGACGCGAAGCTTCCGCCGTGCGCACGTTCGCCTGCACCGAGACGTTCATGCCGATGAAGCCAGCCGCGCCAGAGAGCACCGCGCCGATGATGAAGCCCAGCGGGATTTGCCAATTCTGAAACAGGATCGCCAACACGATGACGACACCGACGCCGACGATCGCGATCGTGCGATACTGGCGGCTCAGGTAGGCGCGCGCGCCTTCTTGAATCGCGGCCGCAATTTCTTTCATGCGGTCGTTACCGGCGCTTGCCTTGGTAATGGCCTGTGTTTCGAGGAAGCCGTAAATCGCCGCGACAATACCTGCGGCGACCACCAGCCAAAGGATGAGTTCGTTGCTCATGCTGTGAGGTCCTGGGCGCGCGCCAGAGCGACGGCGCCGGGTTGGGGAATTGGGTTGGCCGCCCCGCGACAGTCCGTCTGCGGAAACGCTTCCCCCTCAGGTGCGCGGGTATCTGCCAAAAGCCGCCAGATTCCGCAATGGCAGGGCAGCTCTGTATTCGCTTAAATGCCAGAGCCCTGGCTCGAATAGGTCGCCACAATCGTGATTGGCCCCACCGCGGTCTCGCCTAACGCCTGAATTGCCGCCGCCCGATACACCTCAAGGGCACGTGGTTCGTTTAAAGCGTTGGAATCATTTGGGTCCACCAGATCATTGGCATGACTGGCGCGGACCAGCGCATCACGCAGGAAATGCGCCCGCTCTCGGGTCCGCCAAAGATCGACACCTTGCGCGACCTCGATGCGGATCGAAACGAAGAGATAATTCACGAGCTGGCCGTTGCGGACGACCGGCACCGCCAAATAGGGCGCATCCATCGAGCGGGACGAAAGCTGCTCGCCCTCCTCCGCCTCTCCCTTGGCCTTTGACTTCGCGGCCGGTCCCGACGCGTTCGCCAACCCCGCCAGCAGGGTCGAGGCAATCATCGCCGCGGCAATAGCGCGAGCTATGGCGTGCTGCTTTTTCATCCGGCGGAAGGTCCGCCGCATTGGTTAGCGAGACGTTACCGGCCCAGCTTGTGGGAATATCCCGGACTCGAAATGGCAAGCGGTTCGCCCTTGCGATCGACGACGGTCACGCCAGATCCCGCCTCCACCACGCCTATACGCGCCAGCCGCAGCGCTTGGCCCACTTCAGCGCCCTCGATCGCGCCACGCAGTTCAGCGGGCGCCGTGAACAGGACGACGTAATCATCCCCGCCCGTGATCAAGTCCCAGACGTGGCCACCCGTAAAAGCCCAGCGCTCAGCCGCGATTGAAAACGGCACCGCGTTGACCTCAATCTTCACCGCAAGGCCCGAGGCTTCGGCGAGCTTTCCCGCGTCGGCCACTAAACCGTCAGACACGTCCATTGATGCGGACGCAAACTTTGAGACGATAATCGCACTTTCAGGCCGAACGAACGGGGCCAGATAAGCCGTCATCAGCCACGCCGCCTCAGCGTCAAAGTCCTCATCGGGTAACTTCAAATAATCCGGCATGTCGCGTGCCAGCGCACGCGAATCAATCTGCGCCTGCATTTCGTCACGGCCTTGGCGCAGACGATCCAGCTTCATCACGCCCTTGCGCAATTGAAGCCCCAGCCAAGCCGAACCTATCTCGCCGCCAATCAGCCAAACATCTTCGCCAACTTGCGCATCAGCACGCGCCGGAACACGCGACCCAAGCGGCTCGCCAAACAACGTCACCGAAATCGTCAACGGCCCAGGCGTCGATGTCGTGTCCCCACCCACGAGATCGATTCCAAACATCTTCAGATCGCGTCCGAAGGCATTCGCGAAAGTCGAAATCTCCGAGGACGGGCGCGCATCGCTCCACGTCAGATTCAGCAACGCCTTTGTCGGCCGCGCGCCCTTCGCGACGATGTCAGAGACATTCACGCGCAGCGCCTTCATGGCGATCGTCTCGATCGGATCGCCGGGAAGGAAGTGAACACCTTCAACGATCGTATCCGTGGTCACCACGAGCGTCCCCGCATCAAGCACGGCGACATCGTCACGCAATCCGCGCGCGCCCTCGCTCGTCGCGTGCGCTGCGAACAAATCTCGAATCACAGCAAATTCGTCAGCGGACATGGCGTCCGCTTATGCGCCTTGTTCCGTCGGACGCAAGTCGCGCGCTGCAGCATCCAGTGCTGCATTGATAAAGCCCGGCTCTGGCCCTTCGAAAAAGGCCTTCGCGACTTCAACGTACTCGTCGATGACAACCGCGACTGGGATATCAGTGCGCTGCTCCAATTCTGCGGCGCCAGCGCGAAGAATAGCGCGCGCCACAGCATCTAGGCGTTCAAGCCGCCAGCCCTTGCTCAAGTGCTTCGCGATCGTACGATCATACGTTGCCTGACGATCAACCGCCTTTTCGACAAGTAATTTGAACAATTCGAGTTCGCCCTCAGAGTCTGTGTAAGACGCCTCAGTCTGGCGCGGCAGTTTACCGGCAACAAAATCCGCAATGACATCAGCCGTCGTCGCCCCGGATACTTCCATTTGATAGAGCGCTTGCACCGTCGCCAATCGCGCGATGCTGCGGGACAAATTGGTTCTGGCGTTCATCGCAGGCCGCCCGCAAAGCGCCGCTTGATCGCAACCATGGCCAGCGCCGCCTTTGTCGATTCACCGCCCTTGTCGCCGCGAGCCGGATCGGCGCGCACCTCGGCCTGCTCCAAATTCTCGACCGTCAGAATGCCGTACCCAATCGCAAGCCGATCGAATGTCGATAGGTTCATCAGACCGCGCGCGCTCTCGCCGCACACATAATCATAGTGGCTAGTCTCGCCGCGCACGACGCAACCGAGCGCCACGAACCCGTCATAGATGTTCGCCTTCGACGCGTGCGCGATGGCCGCCGGAATTTCGAACGCCCCCGGCACAAAGATGCGGTCCAGCGTGGCCTCAGCTTGCTCTGTCACCGCTTCGGCGCCGCGCTGCATCATGTCGGCGACGCCGCGATAATATGGCGACACAACCAGCAGCAGCTTTGCGCCCGGCACTTTGGGCACGGGTGATTTGTCGGTGACATCTTTCACGACTTGAACTCACGCCAGCCGTCGATCGTCAGACCATACCCGTCCAAACCCACGAGCTTCTGCGGCGCGCCGAGCACCGTCATCCGCCCAACGCCCAGCTCACGCAAAATCTGCGACCCCAAACCAATAACGCGCCGAATATCGTCGGCTTCAAACTCAAGCGGTTCGCCGCTCAGACGCCGTGAAATGACGTCCGGCACCAAATCGCGCAACAGCACAACGACGCCCGCGCCCTCCGCCTCGATCTCGGCAATCGCGCGATCGATCAGGCCAGCGCGGCCACCGTATCCGCCCATCACGTCTGCCGCGAAATCGATCCGGTGAACCCGGACCAGCGTCGGCTTATCAGCGCTGATCTCGCCCTTTAACAACGCAGCGTGTTCAACACCGTCCAGCTTGTTGCGGAATACCACGAGCTTGAAGCTCGTGCCGGTGCGCGTGGCAAACGGCGTCTCGGCAACCTTCTCGACCAGGCGCTCGTTGACGCGCCGATAGGCGATAAGCTCATCGATCGCGCCAATTTTCAGATTATGAAACTGCGCAAACGCGATCAGCTCCGGCAGCCGCGCCATGGTGCCGTCGTCGTTCATGATCTCACAGATCACTGCCGATGGATTGAGGCCGGCAGCGCGTGAAATATCAACGCTCGCTTCAGTGTGCCCGGCGCGCACCAACGTGCCGCCGTCGCGCGCCGTAAGCGGAAACACATGTCCGGGCGAGACGATATCGCGCCGGTCCTTGGTCGGGTCGATCGCCGTCGCAATCGTCAGCGCGCGATCGTGCGCCGAGATGCCGGTGGAAACACCTTCCCGCGCCTCGATTGAAACAGTGAACGCCGTGCCCATGCGCGTTTGATTGCGCGGCGTCATCGGATCGAGGCCGAGCGCCTCTGTACGATCGGGTGTCAGCGCCAGGCAGATCAGGCCGCGCCCGTAGCGCGCCATAAAGTTCACCTTGTCCGGCGTCGCGAACTGCGCCGGGATCACGAGATCACCTTCGTTCTCGCGATCCTCCTCATCGACAAGGATGAACATGCGGCCCTGACGCGCTTCTTCGATGATCTCAGCGATCGGCGAGATAGCGCGCTTCAGCTCTTCAAAGGGGGACGGCTTGGCCGTCATTATGCATTTCTCCGCGCTTCAACCAGTCGGGCGGCATAGCGCGCCATCATGTCGGCTTCCAGGTTGACCTTATCGCCCGTCCGTAGTTTGGACAGTGTCGTAACCGCCCAGGTGTGCGGAATGATCAGAACGCCGAAGCCTTCGCTATCGACTTCATTTACCGTCAGTGAAACACCGGCGATCGCGATTGAGCCCTTCTGCGCGATTAGGTGAGCGATATCTCCCGGTGGCTTCAACCGGATCCGCCACCCTTCCCCATCCTGGCGTACCGAGAGAATCTCCCCGAGCCCATCGACATGTCCCTGCACGATGTGCCCGCCGAGCTCGTCGCCGATCCGCAGTGAGCGCTCCAGATTGACGTGATCGCCTGCTTTGAGGTCGCCCATTGTCGTCAACGCCAAACTCTCCGCCGCGACTTCCACCACGTAACTCATGCTCGCTTGATGCGTTTCCGTTTCAACCACGGTGAGACACACACCATCGTGCGCGATGCTCGCGCCGATATCGGCGCCCGCATAAGGCGCCGCGATGGTGAGGCGCGTAAGGCCAGGCAGCGTCTCGACCGCCGTCACTCTGCCTAGCGCCGTTACGATACCAGTGAACATCAAGAAACCCGCTCGTAGCTTTCCCAGATGTCGGGGCCCAGTTCGCGCAATGCAACGCGGCGGAATGACGGAGCCGCAGCGAGGGTGTCCAACATCAACGCCGCAACACCCGGCCGCCCTTCAGCGCCCAACACAATTGGCGAGCGAAACCATTCAAGCCTATCCACGACTTCCGCAGCGATAAGAGACGCCGCCAATTGCCCGCCGCCCTCGACGAGAACCGACACAATTTTCCATTCGCGCCAAAGCGCATGAAGAGCCAAAGATACATCCACCGGCCCGTCATTGATGATGTGGCCAATCATTGCACCCGCCCGAGCCACCCGCGCCGACTCTGGCCCCGGAGCCGCGCCGAGAACAATCAACGGCGACTGATCAAGGCCGTCGAATAAGCGGCCATCGATCGGGATGTTGAAGCTCTTTGCCAGAACCACGCGCTTTGGCTGCCGGGTGGCTGGCGGCTCAACGCGAGCCAGTAAAGATGGATTGTCGCTTCGCGCCGTGCCCGCACCGATCATCACAGCATCATGCGCCGCACGAAGCTTCTGCACTTCAGCCCTCGCCGCTTCACCCGTGATCCAACGGCTCTCGCCCGACGCGGCCGCAATGCGCCCATCGAGTGAAGTCGCAAGCTTAAGCGTGACGTGCGGCCGGTCCATGTCGCGCCCTTAATGCGCGCCGTCCGGCTTGCGGTCCAGAGCGCTCGCCCAGCGCACTCACCAGCGCACGGTCAGTCGCCGCCTTTACTCGCCGGGCTCTTTTCGGCCTCTTCGATGAAATCTGCGAAATCTGAGGCTTCGGTGAAATCTTTATAGACGGACGCGTAGCGGACGTAGGCGACTGAATCGAGCCGATGCAGCGCCTCCATCACCATCTCACCGATCGTCTCAGACGGCACTTCGCTCTCGCCGGTGCTCTCAAGCTTGCGCACGATGCCAGAGATCATCTGCTCGATCTGATCCTGCTCGATCGGCCGCTTGCGCAACGCAATCGCCAGCGAACGCGCCAGCTTGTCGCGATCGAACGGCACGCGGCGTCCTGAGCGCTTCAGCACCACCAGGTCGCGCAACTGCACGCGCTCGAACGTCGTGAAGCGCGAGCCGCATTTATCGCACTGACGGCGACGGCGGATAGCAGCGCCGTCCTCAGTCGGACGGCTGTCCTTCACCTGGGTGTCTTCGTTCTGACAAAACGGGCAGCGCATTCGGCGAACTCCCTGCGGGACGCCGAATCAGCGCCGCCACACGTTCAATTATATATCGGGAAGCGCGCCGTGAGTGCCTCGACCTTCGCCGCGACGGCAGCTTCCACGGCGGAATTGTCGCCATTGGACTTCGTAAACCCGTCCAGCGTCTCGCAGATGAGGTCGGCGATCTGGCGGAACTCCGCCGGACCAAAGCCACGCGTGGTGCACGCCGGCGAGCCCAGACGGACGCCAGACGTGATCATCGGCTTTTCAGGATCGAAAGGTATGCCGTTCTTGTTGGTGGTGATCATCGCCCGTTCGAGCGTTTGCTCACCGGCCTTGCCGGTAACGCGCTTGGGCCTCAGATCCACCAGCATCAAATGGCTATCGGTGCCGCCTGATACGACCGCCAAGCCATTCTCGATCAGCCGCGCCGCCAACGCCCGCGCGTTGTCCAATGTGCGTTGCGCGTAAAGCTTGAATTCAGGCTGCAACGCTTCACCGAAGCTCACCGCCTTCGCAGCGATAACATGCATCAGCGGTCCGCCCTGCAATCCAGGAAACACTGCAGAGTTGATCTTCTTCCCGAGGTCTTCGTCGTTCGAAAGGATCATGCCGCCGCGCGGCCCGCGCAGCGTCTTGTGCGTCGTCGTCGTCACCACATGCGCATGGGGCAGCGGCGAGGGATAAACGCCGCCAGCGATAAGGCCCGCATAGTGCGCCATATCCACCATCAGATACGCGCCGACTTCATCGGCGATTTCACGGAAGCGCTTGAAATCGATCTGCCGCGAATAGGCGCTCGCGCCCGCCAAAATCAGCTTTGGCTTTTCGCGCCGCGCGATTTCGGCCACCTGATCCATGTCGATCAGATGATCATCCTCGCGCACCCCGTACGCGACCGGATGAAACCATTTACCGGAAATGTTCACCGGCGAACCGTGCGTGAGGTGACCACCACACGCGAGGTCCATCCCCAGGAACTTGTCGCCAGGTTGCAACAACGCAAAGAACACGGCTTGGTTGGCATTGGCGCCCGAGTGCGGCTGCACATTGGCGTACTTGCAATCAAACAGACGCTTCGCACGTTCGATCGCGAGCCGCTCGACTTCATCGACAAACTCGCAACCGCCATAATAGCGGCGGCCCGGATAACCTTCAGCGTACTTGTTCGTTAACACCGAGCCCTGCGCCTGCAACACGGCGCGCGACACGATGTTCTCCGAAGCAATCAGTTCGATCTGCTTTTGCTGGCGGCCAAGCTCCGCGAAGATCGAGGCATAAACGTCATGATCGGCACGATCCAAAGACGCTTCAAAAAAACGGTCACGCTCGGCGGCGTTTCCGGCTGCCTGGGTCATGGCTCAGTCCACTGGGCTAGGTGTTGGAATCTGTCCTGACCATAGTTCGCTCGCCGCCCGTAAGCAAAATCGGCGATCTGCTCGCGCAATCAGGAACAAAAGCTGTATAAATTCGCGCTAAGCCAATAGTTATACTTGTCCCCTCCATGATTTGCCGCCTATACGCCAAGAAGGCCCTTGTATTCGCTTAGAAAAAGGCTGCTCGATGCGTGATGAAGATGAGCTCGAGGTTACCGGAAAAGGTGACGCGATGCGCATGACCACTGACATCGTTGCAGCGTTTGTGGCCAACAACAAAGTCTCCCCAGAAGAGCTGACTGAGCTTATTCGCTCGGTTCATCGCACATTAGCGGGCCTTTCCAGCGGCGTAGCTCCACAAATCGCTGAGCGGCCCAAGCCTGCCACCGCGATCAACAAGTCCGTCCAGCATGATTTCATCATCTGCCTGGAAGACGGCAAAAAGCTCAAAATGCTCAAGCGTTACTTGCGCTCGACTTACAACATGTCGCCCGACGATTATCGCAAGCGCTGGGGCCTTCCGCCGGACTATCCGATGGTGGCGCCCGCCTACGCCGCGCGGCGTTCAGAGTTCGCCAAAAAGATCGGCCTCGGCAAAGGCGTGCGCCGCAAAGAGGGCTAGCTGGGACCGCAGGTCTTCAGACCCGCATCCCAAAACTCACACCAGCTTGCCGGGCCGCGTATCTGCGCCGCCGCCGCCTTCACCCTCATCCTCGCCCTTCAACGCCCGCTGCAATTTGCGGAGCGCCAAGCTACGCACATCGACCAGCGCCGCGTTTGCTGGAGCTTGCACCACCACTTCAATACCGGTGGCGACATCAATGGCGGCGACGCGTTGCGCGTCACCAATGCGGGTGATCTCGAAAATGACGTCGCGCTCGTCCGCGCTCACGCGGTCAAATGCACCGGACACATCGCCCAAACTGCTTTGAGCGCCGCGACAAGGCGATCCATCAACTCGTCATCATGAAAAGGGCTGGGCGTAATGCGCAGCCGTTCCGTGCCGCGCGGCACGGTGGGATAATTGATCGGCTGCACATAGATACCGTGCTGATCAAGCAGGATATCGGAAATCTTCTTGCAACGCGCCGCGTCGCCCACGAGCACCGGAACAATATGCGTCGTGCTTTCTGACATAACCGGCAAGCCGGCTTCACGCAGCAACGCCTTTAGGCGCTCTGCACGGTCCTGTAGACGATCGCGCAAGTGCGGGCATTCGCGGACAATTCGAACGCTTTCGAGCGCTGCCGCCGCCACCGAAGGCGCAAGCGACGTCGTGAAAATGAAACCTGAAGCAGACGAGCGAATGGCGTCGATCGCGACAGCCGGGCCGGTGACGTAGCCGCCCATCGTGCCAAAGGCCTTCGCGAGCGTCCCTTCGATGAAATCGACGCGGTGCATCACCCCATCGCGCTCGGCAACGCCGCCGCCTGTCGGTCCATACAGGCCAACGCCGTGGACTTCATCGAGATAGGTCATCGCGCCATAGGCTTCCGCGAGTTCGCAGATCGCTTCGATCGGCGCGGTGTCGCCGTCCATCGAATAGACGCTCTCGAACGCGATCAGCTTCGGCGCATCAGCCGGCGCTTCGTTCATCAAAGCTTCAAGGTGCTGAATGTCGTTATGGCGGAAAATCCGGCGCTCGCAGCTCGAACGCTTGATGCCTTCGATCATCGAGGCATGGTTCTGCGCGTCTGAGAAAATCCAAAGGTTTGGAAAGAGCTTCGCCAACGTCGAAAGCGTCGCGTCATTCGAGACATAGCCCGACGTGAACAGCAGCGCGCCTTCTTTGCCGTGCAGGGATGCCAGCTCGCGCTCAAGATCGACATGATAGCTGGTGGTGCCAGAGATGTTGCGCGTACCGCCCGCGCCAGCCCCGACCTTGTCCAGCGCCGCATGCGCCGCATCTAGCACTTCTGGGCTCTGGCCCTGACCCAAATAGTCGTTCGAGCACCACACCACGATCTCCGACGTCGTACCGTCGTCGCGTCTAATGGTGGCGTGGGGAAAGCGTCCGCGCTCACGCATGATGTCTGCGAACACGCGGTAGCGCCCTTCATCGCGAATACTCGCGACGGCGCTTTCGAAGACCTTTTTGTCCTCTTCTCTCACGGCTCGATCCTTCGCCACGCCTGCAGCGTGTCCATCAGACTTATAGGATGTTTCGGGCGGACAGGGTAACTGAGGCGCTAACGCGCATGTAAGGCGCCAACTGTTGCGAACGGTTCGCATGAAAACGTATTCCGGACGATATCCCGCGTCACGCCCGCGTCGTTTGCGCCAAAGCAATTGGATCCGCCGCCTCACGCGCGAAACGCAATTGAGCGCAGACGATCTCATCTGGGCCATGGTCATCCACGACGGCGCGGACGATGAAGTTCCGGTCGCCGCGATGCCAGGCACAGCGCGCCTCTCAGTGCGCGCCGCCGCCAACGCCGCCAAACGCGCCGCCGATCTCGGCATCCCCGCGATCGCGATCTTCCCGCACATCGATGCGCGCAAGAAGGATGCAAGCGGCAAGGAAGCGCTCAACCCGAACGGCCTCGTTTGCACCGCCGTGCGCGCGATGAAGGACGCCGCGCCCGATGTCGGCATCATGGTCGATGTTGCACTCGATCCGTTCACTGATCACGGCCATGACGGCCTCTTGAAGAATGGCGCCATCGCCAACGACGACACCGTCAAAGTGCTGGTCGAACAAGCCATCATCCAAACACAAGCCGGCGCCGACATCGTCGCGCCGTCCGACATGATGGACGGGCGCGTCGGCGCAATTCGCACGGGACTCGACGCAGCGGGCTTTCAAGACACGCTGATTATGTCCTACGCGGCGAAATATGCGTCGGCCTTCTACGGCCCTTATCGAGAAGCCATTGGCTCCGGGAAACTTGGCAGCGGAGGCGCCGCCAATCCCGGCGACAAGCGTACATATCAGATGGATTTTGCGAACACTGACGAGGCCCTACGCGAAGTCGCGATGGATATCGCCGAAGGCGCCGACTTGCTGCTGGTGAAACCAGGCATGCCGTATCTCGACATCGTCGCACGCGTGAAAGCTGAGTTCGGCTTGCCGACTTACGCGTTCCAGGTGAGCGGGGAGTACGCGATGATCAAAGCCGCGGGCGCAAACGGTTGGATCGACGAAAACCGCGCCATTCTGGAAAGCTTAAGCGCATTCAAGCGCGCCGGCGCCGACGGCGTCGTCACCTATTTCGCACCCAAGGCTGCTGAACTGCTCGGCGCTTAAGCGGCGCGTTGCATCGAAGCTTTGCCGACCGCTTGGCGAACGCCCTCGGCGATCTCCTCGCGCCGCGCGCCCTCGTTGGCGCCAAGCGAGACGAGCTTCACCACGCCATTCACGCAAACTTCGAGCGCTGCGCGCACGGCTTCCACGCGCAGTCCTTTCGCCGACGACAATTGCAGCGCGAACGCGGCGCAAGCGCGCATGAGCGGTCCATCACCAGAATTGACCGCGTACGCCTGCACTTGACGTAGCGCGTGCTCGCAACCCTCGAGCTTGTTCACATCCACCGCGTAGGCGGCGGCCGCAGCGACGAGGCCGTCGACCACCGTTTTCACTGTCTTCGCATCGACAGCCACACCTGAATCGTCAGCCGTGCGGCGCTTCTTTGGCGCTCCGGCGGTGACAATACCCGCCCGGCGGCACGGACCGACATAGCCCGGGGCGTCAATGAATTCGCGTGGCTTGCCCAGCACTTTAGTAATCGTCGCCGTGAGCACTTTGGCTGATATCGGCTTGCCGATCAGCGCGTTGGCGCCCGCGTGACGGCATTCTTCGGCCATAGCCAGCGAGAACGCCGCCGACGTAATGAAAATGGCCTGCTTGCGGCCAGGCAGTTTTTGATTTCGGCGATAGCTGCGCGTCCAACCTGCGCCATCAAGCGGAGTCATTTCAAACGAGGCGATAACAACATTGGCGTTATAGACCTCAAGGAGATCCAGCGCCGCCGCTTGATCCATGACGACCTTCACCTTCTCGACGCCCGCATTGCGAAGCAGGTCGAGAATGATTTGGCCTTCGAACTTGTTCGGTTCGACGACCAGCACGGTCCAATTCTTCAAAAGCATCAAGCGCTCCGCCCCCGCGACGCGCGCACCATAACTCAAGGCAATTAAGGGAAATTGAAAAACGCGCCGTAGCGTCAACTACATATCAACTACGTGGGCGTTCGAGCCGTGCGATCAAACTCGACGTGTCCCAGCGCTTGCCGCCCATGGCTTGGACATCCGCATAGTAGGCGTCGATGAGCTTAGTTAACTCAAGCTTACTGCCGTTGCGTTCGGCCTCGTCGAGCACAAGCCCGAGGTCCTTACGCATCCAATCGACAGCGAATCCGAAATCAAAGCGGCCCTCGTCCATTGTTCGCCAGCGGTTCTCCATCTGCCAGCTCTGCGCCGCGCCCTTAGAGATCGCGGCGATCACCTTCTCGATGTCGAGGTCTGCGCGCTTCGCGAAGTGCAGCCCCTCAGCCAGCCCCTGCAACACACCGGCGATGCAGATTTGATTGACCATCTTCGCCAACTGCCCTGACCCAGCAGGCCCGATCAGCGTCATGTTCGCCGCATATGCGGCCATGATGGGCTGCGCCTCCGCGAACGCTGACGGCTCGCCGCCAGCCATCACGGTAAGCTTGCCAGCTTCCGCTCCCGCTTGCCCACCCGAGACAGGTGCATCGAGGAAGCCAAGCCCGCCCGCTTCCGCCTTCACCGCCAACTCACGGGCGATCTCGGCAGATGCCGTCGTGTGATCCACGAAGATCGCGCCCTTGCGCATCGTTGATGCAGCGGCGTCGAACACCTCACGCAGATCGCGATCGTTGCCGACGCAAGAAAACACGATGTCGGCGCCCTCGGCCGCCTTCGCAACTGACGTGTAAGTCCGCCCCTGATGCTTCTGCGCCCAATCGCGCGCCTTCTCTTCGGTGCGGTTGTAAACCGCTACCTCGTGACCAGCGCGCGCGAGGTGGCCAGCCATCGGCCCGCCCATCACGCCCAGTCCGATAAAAGCGGTCTTCGCCATTCGTCCTAGCTCCCGAGTGTGTCCGCAGGGCCGGCGACCTCGCCGTAGCCACCGCGGAAGAATGTCAGTGCAGCGCCCCGCCGGACGCGCACGTCCAACACCTCGCCGATGATGATCAGATGATCGCCTGCCTGCATCTTATGGTGGGTGCGGCAAGCCAGCTGCGCCAGCCCCTCGCGCAATACGCTCACGCCCGCGAGCAGTTCCGCGGCGTCCGCCGGCACGTTTTGCGTCGCTGCGCGCGAATAGCGCCGCGCCGACGCTTCGGAGTCCGCGCGGAGCATTGTCACGCCCCACTCTTCAGCCTCGGCAAATGCGGCAAACCGATCCGAGCGGTCGCCCAGACACCAAAGCAAGAGCCGCGGCGACAGGGACACTGAGGTCAGCGAGTTCACCGTCATACCCGAAAGCACGCCGTCCGCCCCTTGCGCCGTCACCACCGTAACCCCGGTTGCGAAGGCGCTCATGGCGTGCCGGTAAATCTGTTCGGGGTCGGTCGTCACTGTCACTCCGTTTTGAGGTCAACACGATCTTAACGCGGTTCGGCCGATGGTGCGCCCTCTGCGCCGAACGGACGGACCATGGCTGCTGCGACCAATCAACGCCCTATCATTATCAAGAAGGTCAAGAAGATCGTCGGTGGCGGCCACCACGGCGGTGCGTGGAAGGTTGCCTATGCCGACTTCGTAACCGCAATGATGGCCTTCTTCCTGCTGATGTGGCTGATCAATACGACCAGCCCTGAACAGCGAAGGGGTATTGCCGAATTCTTCGCCCCGGCCAGCGTGAGCCGCGTGTCTTCCGGCGCCGGCGGTCTGCTCGAAGGCACGAGCTTCGCTGAAGAAGGCGTCCGGCACGGCCACTCCGCACCTGTGGCCGCCGCTGCCGAACCGCAAAACACATCGACTGCCGACGCTCAGAATGAAGGCGAGACCAACACTGGCGCAGGTGGCGAGAACAATCCAAACCAGGACAGCCTCTCTCGCGCCCGCACGCTGCGTGAGACCGCCGAGTTCTCACGCGCTGAGGTCGCGATCCGCCAGGCCATGCAAGATATGCCGGACGTCGCTGAACTGTCGCGCAACGTCATTATCGACCAAACGCCAGAAGGTTTGCGTATCCAGATCGTCGATCAGGAGGGCCGCTCCATGTTCAATGCGGGCGACGCCCAGCCGAACGACCGCGCCCGCCGCCTGCTCGCCGCCGTCTCCACCGCGATCTCGCAGCTCCCCAATCGCATCACCATCGCCGGTCACACCGACGGCTCGCCGCCCGGGCGGCGCTACGCCTCGAACTTTGAGCTATCATCCGCACGCGCCAGCGAAGCGCGCCGCATTCTTCAAGCTGAAGGCATTCCGTCAGATCGCATCTACGAAGTTGCCGGCCGCGCCGACAGCGAGCCCTTGTTCTCGGACGACCCCACCTTGCCGGGCAACCGCCGCATCGCCATCACGCTACTGCGCGAAGCACCGCCTCTGCCCATAAACCACGATCTCTAGGAAACTAGGCTCTGAGGACCGCCGGCTTCCAGCCGGCCAATCCTAGAAGCTTGTCTGAACGCATTTCGCGATTCACGCTGCGCCTATGGAGCACGCAGGCTGGCGTTCACGCGGCTACATTCCGCACTGCGACGCCGCGGACGTCATCCAGCACATCACAATCTCCACGATCGGAGCGGAAAGCGGCGTTGAAGCCAACTTCGGACTTAACCTGCTCGCCCGTGCAGAAACGGCGGTGATCGTGCAGGACGCACTCCTGCATTTTGACAATGAACGCTATCGCCTCCTGGCTTGGTGCGTGATGTCCAACCACGTCCATGCCGTCGTTCAACAGATCGAAGGTTGGCCTTTGGCAAATGTCGTGCACAGTTGGAAGTCATTCACCGCGAACGGGATCGACCGCGCGCTCGGCCGGTCGGGTCCAGTCTGGCTACGCGAGTATTTTGACCGCTACATGCGAGACGACAATCACCTTGCCACGACCATTTTCTACGTTGAGGACAACCCTGTTGAAGCAGGCATTGTGGACCAGGCCGCACAGTTTCCGTGGTCGTCGGCCGGACATCGTTAAGATGCCGGCTGGAAGCCGGCGGTCCTTACCGCCTATTTCTACGGCAGCTGAGTCGATGACGATCGGTGACGTGGCGCCGGCGTCTTTCAAACGGCGAGCCCGCTTGCCAACCTAACAGACCTGATAGACTGCCCAACACGGACTCAGCGTCCGGGGCGGCGGGAGCACGATGAACAACGGCAACGGAAACGAAGCCTTCCGAATGTTCGCGATTCGAGCGGCTATTTTGGCTTGCTCGGCCGTCGGCGTGTTTTGGCTATTCTACATCGCCGATTTCACGATCCACGCGATGATCGAGGGCAAAGGCGATGCCGGGGCCAACCCGTTCCTCGGCTTCTTCGCGTTCGACCCGGCGAGCGTAAACAACCCCGCCTCAGCGCTCACCGGCATCAACGCAGCGGTCTTCGGCATCGTCATCACCGTCTGCAGCATCATCGTGCAGCTTACGGCTGAACGTTACACCGGTGTCGCCGGCCTCTTCTTGCGTGACCGCACCAACATGATGGTTGGCGCCTACTACGTCGTCGCGTGCGTGCTCAGCCTATGGCTGTCCGCGTCACTGCAGCCCGATTATATTCCGCCGATCACGGTGGTGCTTGCGCTCTCGCTCACCACCGGCGGCATTGTGCTGATGGTGCCCTACTTTGCCTACGTCTTCTGGTTTCTTGAGCCGCAAAACCTCATCGCCCGCATTCGCAAACAAGCGCTCGAAGTCGCTGGCCGCGGCGCACTGCAGACCGACGCGCACCTTTCCTCACAATCACAAGCGCAGATCATCGAAGCCCTCGAAGAGCTGACCGACATCACCAGCAACTCGATTTCGGGCAAAGACAAAATCATCGCCAGCGCCGCCGTCGATGCCCTGCGCGATATGGCCATCGAATATATTCGCGTGAAGCCGGAAGCGGCCGACATTTGGTTCGCGGTGGGTGACGATATCCGCCTCAATCCCGACTTCGTCGCGATGGACCCAGAATCGCTGCGCGATCTAGAAGCGCGCCATACGTGGGTCGAATGGAAGGTGTTGCGGCAGTACCTAAGCATCTACAACGAAGCGCTGGGTACGATGCGCGACATCAATTATTTGATCGCCATCGACACGCGCTACATTGGCGAAGCCGCGGCCAAAGCCCAAGACGACGAGCTCCTTCAGCTCGCCCTCCGCTTCATCAATTCCTATATCCGGGCCACCCTCAACGCGCGTGATGTTCGCACGACTTACAATGTCCTGAACCAGTATCGAAAGCTGGGCGAATATATGTTGCTCGACGGCCATCATGCCGCTGCGCTCGATTGCGTGCGCCATATGAAATATTACGGGCTGATTGCGTTCGACATGGATCTGCACTTCGTGACGGAAACCGTCGCGCACGATCTTTCAACCCTGGCTCAGCTCGCCAACCAAGTCGGTTCATCGGTCGAGAAGGATATCTTGCACGAGTTTCTTGAACTCGACCGCCCGCCCTTCGTGCGCGGCACCGACAAGGCATTGATGGGCGTGCGCAAAGCGCAAGTGAAGCTCGCCGCCTACTACATTCTAACCGAGCAAGAAGAGCGCGCCCGCTCGATTGCTGACGACATGCGCGCCGAGCCGCTGGATCGCCTGCAGCTGGTGCGCCGCCAACTCGAGAACGTCGCCAACAAAGACTTCTGGGAAATTACCGATCGCGGCCGCAACTTCGAATACATGCCGCCGAAGCAACGCGCCTGTTTGGCGACGTATTTCTCTTGGCTTGGCGTCGAAGGCCCTGCGCCGCAGCCACTCGCCCCCGAGGAACCGATAACACCTGCGCAGAACTAGCCCCGGAGCGCTGGCGCTCCGAAAACACAGGTCAATCCTCCGCATGCGCCGCTGGTTGCAGGTTGGACCGCGGGCCTCCGGCCCGCATCAACACCGCATTTTTAAGCATAGACGCACGTGTGAGCGCGCCTAACCTTCGTGGATACGCGCGCACTCAATCCTACGGCGGCAAAACCGGTGCACACTGCGCCCATCATTTTCGCACGGAGGGCAGTTGGATCCCTGTTCAACCAATTGCGAAGATGAGGTGATCGAGCGTGATGCGCTGATGCTTCTCTCTCCGGAGAGACGGCGAAGTTGGAAGCCTCCAAGCCAATGGTTGCTCCCCACCTTCGTATCGCAGCCAGCGCAGAAGCCGCCGGGATGAAAACCGTGCGGAGCACGAACCGGGGATTGCGCGAGCAGGCGCGACCCGCACGCCACCGGCGATCTTTGCCAAGGGAGTGAAACACCTTCCGGAGCAGAGCTGGTGAAGCCGGTCACGGAGACGCGAGATAAGCGTCCGGCGCTGAACCTCGTTCGGCGCTCACTGAACTACCTTAGGCGCAAGCCTCGCGTCTCCGCCCTCCGTCTTCTTGGGGCGCCCCTTGTTACCCTTGACAACCTTGGTTGACGCGCATACCTTGCGATAACAAGGTAGCTTTATGCCAATCGCTGATGAACAATTTGCCGGCCTACGAAAGGGCCTCCTGGAATTCGCGATCCTGACCTTCGTGTCAGGCCGCGCAAGCGCCTATGTCGGCGACATTCTGGAGGCGCTCGCGCCCACGCCCTTCGCGACCCAGGAAGGAACCCTCTATCCGCTCCTCTCAAAGCTGCGGCGCGAGGAATTCGTCGACTATCAATGGGTCGAGAGCGGACAGGGTCCGCCGCGCAAATACTACCAGCTCACCGACAAAGGCTCCGGCCGGCTCGGCGAACTCGCCGCCTATTGGCGCCATCTCACCTCCACACTCGAAAGCCTGGGGCGATAGAATTTCATGGAACGCGTCGTCACGATCAATCTGAACGGCAACTCGTATCAGCTGGAAGAACCGGCATACGATGCGTTGCGCGCCTACATGACGCGCGCTGAGGCCGCTTTAGGCGCCAACCCCGACAAAGCCGAGATCGTTCGCGATCTCGAGCAAGCGATCGCCGACAAATGCGGGAGTTACCTCTCGCCCGGCAAGTCGGTGGTCTCAGCATCGGATATGTCACGCATTCTTGGCGAGATGGGCCCCGTCGAAGGCGAGGCCGAAGCTGGCGCGCAGCAGCAGCAAAGCGGCGCTGCACCAAACCACGAACCGTTTCGTCCCAATCGGCGCCTCTATCGCATCTACGACAACGGCGCCTGGACAGGCGTCAGCGCCGGCATGGCTGCATACGCAGGCATCGACGTCGCCTGGGTGCGCATTTTTTGGATCGTGAGCGGCCTCTTCACCGGCGGCTTCACCTGCTTGGTCTATCTCGTGATGATCTTCGCGGTGCCCGTTGCATCGACCAGCGAAGAACTCGCCGCCGCGCACGGCGCGCCGTTTAACGCACAAGAAGTCATCGATCGCGCCAAACGTGAGTACGGCCGCTTCACTGAAACCAGCACTGCAAACTGGCGCAGCGAAGAACGCCGCTGGCGCCGCTCGTGGCGCCAACAACAGCGCACATGGGATGCCGATCGGGGTGCGGGCGCAACTCAAGCCGCGGCGGCGCCCGCTCAACCTGTCGGCTACGTCGAGCGCATGTTCGCGGGTCTGTTCGCCTTCGTGTTCTCGATCATTACCGCCGCCCTGCTGATCGCGTTTTTGATAGCGTTCTTTTCCCTGCTGAGCAGTGGCTCTGTGCTGGGCTGGACGCCGCCGGGTGACGCGCCGACTTGGCTTGTCCTCATCGTCCTCGCCATTGCCTACGCCGCGATCTCATCACCGTTCAGCGCTCTGCAACGCACTTCGTACGCAACTTTGAGCGGACGGCGCACGGGCGGCGCCACTGACGGCCTCGCGACGATCGCCATTGTCGTCCTCGTCGGCGCCTTCGCTTGGGTCTACTCGCCGGATGCCCGCGCGTTCATGGAACAGGGCTACGTCGTCGTCCGAGATTTCGTCACCTACTGGGACCGCCAATGGTGATTTGAACTTTTAGAAGCTCCATAGCCTCGGGCGCGACTTTCGGGTCGCGCCCTCTTTTTTTAGGGCTGAGGCACATAGCGCCGCGTCTCGATCCGCACCCCGCCCCACTCGCTTCGATCAAGCTCCGGCGCGCGCACACCAACATATTGCAACACCAGTTTGGACTCGCCGTCCCAAAACAAATCCTCCCCCTGCTCCGAGAGCGTAAAGTCACTCGCGACAACTGTGCCAGGAGGCGTCCCATCTACGCTTTGCAACGCCAGCGCCGAGCGATCACGCAAAGTCACGATGCTTCGGTGCGAGCCCATCCCGCATGTCGCGCCATAGACTTCCGCCACATAGCGCTGGCTCGGCGACACGCGCTCATGCAAGCGATCGTACTGGCAAGGACTGAACAAAAACGCAGTCGTTATCCAACCAACGCCCAGCGACGCAATGCACGTGACAATAATGGCCCCAACGAGAAACCGGCGCAGCACCGGCCTCAACCCCAAGGTCCGCGTTTGCCGGGACGAGGCGCTTGCACATTAGGCGCTTGCGGGATTGGCGCCTCGGGCACGCGTCCGCCTGCGAACTTCGAGAGCGCTTCGATCCGCTTCGCGATCGGCGGGTGTGTCGCAAATAGGCTCGCGAAGTCGGAGTGCGGGTTCTCAATGAACATTTCGCGCACTTCGGAAGGCGCGCTCTCAACGACGGAGTTGCCGGAAATCTTCTGCAATGCCGTGATCATCGCGTCAGGATTTTTGGTCAGTTCCACCGCGCCCGCATCCGCCAAATACTCGCGCCGGCGCGATAATGCGAAGCGGATCACAATCGCCAAAGCATACGCAATGGCGATAATCGCAAGCGCCGCGACAATCGCTATAATCGCCCCGCCGCCGCTATCTCTGCTGCTAGACCGCCGCGATGACCCGCCACCCATTGCGCCGAACCGCAAGCTCCGGAACGTCATCTCGCCCGCGAACGAAAAGATGCCGACGAAAATAACGGCGATGATTAGCAGCCGCACATCGGCGTTGCGGATGTGCGTGAGTTCGTGCGCGAGCACAGCCTCAAGCTCTTCGTCGTTCAGCGTGTTCATCAGTCCGCGCGTCACGGTGATTGAGTAATTGCCCTTATGAAGCCCCGTCGCGAACGCGTTGAGCGCGTCGGTCTCCATGATCCGCAACGCCGGCATCGTAAGACCGCGCGAAATGCAAAGGTTCTCAAGCAAATTGTAGAGCTTGGGTTCAGCGATGCGCTCGACTTTATGCGCGCCAGTCGCGGCATCGATGATGTTTTGGTAAAAGGCGTAAGCAATCCCGAACCAAAGGATTGCACCGGCAATCGCATAGGGCCACGCCTTCGCGAGCGCATCACCAGCCCACATGAAATAGCCGGTGATGGGGTCGTTGCCGTAATACGTGCCGGTCAGCCCCGCGAAGAGCAAAAACAGCCCGTACATCAGCAGCAACAACAGAACTGGAAAACCGGCCATAAGCAGCCCGGTTTTCCAGTTGTTGTTCCAGATATGTGTCTGGAGTCCGTAGGCGCCGCCCACGTGCAATGCGCCTTAGTTGAACTTAACCTGCGGAGGCGCCGCATCCATCGACGCGCGAGTGTCCTCGCCGACATCGAAGAATTCGCGCGGACCGAAGCCGAACATGCCGACGAAGACCACCGCCGGGAATTGCTCCCGCGCCGTGTTGTATTCGCCAACCGCGTTGTTGAAGAAGCGGCGTGCAGCGGCGAGCTTGTTCTCGATGTCCGAGAGTTCAGCTTGCAGCTGCTGGAAGTTGGCGTTGGCTTTGAGGTCTGGATAGGCCTCGCTCAGGGCAATCAGGCGGCCCAACGCTTGGCCGAGAATGCCTTCAGCCGCGCCCATGGCTTTCGGATCACCCGTGCGCTCGGCGCTGACTGCCGAATTACGCGCTTGGATCACCGCTTCGAGCGTGCCCGCTTCGTGCGCCGCGTAGCCCTTCACGGTCTCGACCAGGTTCGGGATGAGGTCGTGACGCTGTTTCAGCTGCACATCGACATCGGCGAACGCTTGGTTGCAGTTCTGACGAAGCGCGACAAGCCGGTTGTAAATGCCAATCAACAGCACCGCCAAAACGACGATGACGATCAGGATAATGATCAAAGTCATAGAGACCCCTTCCGTGGACCAATTGCAGTGAGTCTTAGCGGAAGCTTGTGGGCAACGCTATCCAATCACGTCCGAGAAGCGGCCGGAGCGGGAGAAGCCCTTCGGCGCGACCTTGCCTGCCCCGCCGCGCTTGCCGCGGAACTCCTTCCACTCCGCCACGACGCGAATCCGGCCGGCGCTATCCTCCCAGGAAAGCCCCTCAGCCTTGTCGAACACCTTCACGTCCGCCAACCCGCGATCGTGATAGCTCTGCAGCTTCACACCTTTGCCGCGGTTCATCTCTGGCATCTCGCTGAGCGGGAAGATGAGCAGCTTCTTGCGCTCGCCAATGACCGCCACCTGATCGCCGATGACCTTCGCCGCCTGCATAGCGCGGCCGTTAAGGACTTGTTTGCCCGACCGCTTGGTCGCGACCATTTCGCTCTCTGGCACGATGAAGCCGTAGCCCTCGTGACTCGCCACGAGGCGCTTCGCGCCCTCATCGTATTTGAACAGCGCCACAACCTCATCGATGTCGCCGAGTTCAATCGAGAGCCGGATCGGCTCGCCATGACCGCGGCCGCCGGGCAGCTTGTGCGCATCCAGCGTGAATGCGCGCCCATCAGACGCGAACGCGAGCAGCTTATCTGTCGTCTCGCAGCGCACGATGTGCTGAGCGCCATCGCCCTCCTTGAATTGGAGATTGTCGAGATCACCGTGGCCCTTGAGCGTGCGTATCCAACCTTTTTCCGAGAGGATCACAGTCACCGGCTCACGCACGACGAACGCTTCGATGTCGACGTCCGCGGAAACAGCCGCCGCTTCACCAAGCTCCGTGCGGCGCTTGCCGAACGATGTCGCTGGACCAAACAGCTTGCGCGTGTCCTTCAGTTCACCGGCAATTTTGCGCCATTGCTTGCGCGTGTCTTCGAGCAGGCCCTGCAGATCGGCTTGCTCTTCGCGAAGCGCGACATCCTCGCGGCGAATTTCCATCTCTTCGAGTTTGCGCAACTGACGCAAACGCGTGTTAAGAATGGCTTCGGCCTGCGTTTCGTTCAGCGTGAACCGCGAGATAAGCTTTGCCTTCGGATCGTCCTCGTTGCGGATGATGCGGATGACCTCATCAAGGTTGAGAAAGACGATCAGCAGGCCCGCCAACACGTCCAAACGCGTAGCTATCTTCTCAAGCCGGTGGCCCGTGCGGCGCTGCAGCACGCCGCGGCGATGGTCGAGGAAGGCGCGAAGCACTTCTTTCAAACTCATCACGCGCGGCGCGCCGTGCGCGTCGAGCACGTTCATATTGAGCGAAATCCTGCTCTCAAGCGCCGTGAGCTTGAACAAGCTCTCCATCAGGGTTTCAGGCTCAACCGTGCGCGCTTTGGGCTCAAGCACGAGGCGGATGTCCTCAGCGCTTTCGTCGCGCACATCGCCAAGCAGTGGCGCTTTCTTGTTCTCAATAACGGCGGCCAACGCCTCTACGAGCTTCGACTTCTGCACGAGGTACGGAATTTCGGTGACGACAATGCGCCACATGCCGCGCCCAAGATCTTCCGTCTGCCACCGCGCACGGACGCGAAAACCGCCGCGGCCAGTCTCGTAAGCTTCGCGAATTGTTTCCGGCGGCTCGACAACGATGCCGCCTGTCGGGAAGTCAGGGCCAGGAATGACCTTCAACAGATCGTCGGTCGTCGCCTTCGGGTTCTCGATCAGCAGCAAGCAGCCATCGATCAGTTCCGCCAAATTGTGCGGCGGAATACTCGTCGCCATGCCAACGGCAATGCCCGACGAGCCGTTGGCGAGCAGATTGGGAAACGCTGCCGGCAGAACAACCGGCTCTTCTTTCGAACCGTCGTAGCTCGGACGGAAGTCGACGGAATCCTCATCGATGCCTTCAAGCAAGGCTTCAGCAGCCTTGGTCATCCGGCTTTCGGTGTAACGCATCGCGGCGGGGCTATCGCCGTCGATGTTGCCGAAATTACCTTGACCGTCGATCAGCGGGTAGCGCGAGTTGAAGTCCTGCGCGAGGCGCACCAGCGCGTCGTAAATCGATTGGTCGCCGTGCGGGTGATAGTCGCCCATCACGTCGCCAACGACTTTCGCGCTCTTACGGAATGCAGCGTCGGCGGTGAGGTTCAACCGCTTCATCGCATAGAGCACGCGGCGGTGAACTGGCTTCAGGCCATCACGCACATCCGGCAGCGCACGCGACGTGATCGTCGAGAGTGCATAAGCGAGATAGCGCTTTGCCAGCGCTTCCCCGATGGGCTCATCTACAATGCGTCCGCCTTCTTCCGGCGAACGGGTAATGTCGTCAGCCATTCTTGGCTCTCCGAAACGATCACGCAGTTTCTTGCACGCTTAAATCAGAGTCGTCCCGCAAATCCTAAACGCTCTATCAGCCGCCGGCGGGCGTCGGGCATGCCTTCGCCTTTGTGGTCAAAAACGCGCCGATCCAGGAAATATCCGGCCAAAGCGAACGCATCTGCGACATCGCCTGACTTTAGTTCCGCTTCCGCATCAATGAGAAACGGCGGCAATCTGAGGAGAACATCAGCGTGCGGCGCACCGGCTTCGGCCGTCGCCGCACGCCCCGTGCGCGGGCTGACCCAAGCCAGACCTTCCGTCTCGCCAGTCACCGCACAGCGCGTGAGATCGAGGCCGTAGCCCATTGCCGAGAGCAGACCCAATTCAAAGCGTGTGTAGAGCGCCGGCCAAATCTCAGTGTGCGGCATCGCTTCAATCAGCACGATCACCGCATCATAAAGCTGCGGGTAGGCTTGGCGTTCGGGCGTAGCGGTGCGGATCAACGTGACGGCGGACGACAACCCGGCGAGTGCAATCGGATCATCAAGCAGGCGCGTTGCGTGCGGCTCCACGAGTTCGAGCGGGCTGTAAAACCCAAGTTGCTCGGACAGCCGCGCCTTCCAGCCAGCATGCACAAGATTTCCGGCCTGCAGCACCGGTTGCATTTTCCGGCCCGCGTGCACGACGCCGCCGTAGCGGCCGTGCTCACGCGAAAACACCTCTGCTACGAGTTTGCCTTCGCCGAACGGACGCGCGCCCAGCACAATGGCGTCATCGACCCATTCCATTAGGCTTCGAAGTCGAGACCGAGCCGCTTGTAGAGTGCGCGTTGCTCAGTCCAATTTTCAGCGACCTTCACGTGCAGGAAAAGGTGGATGCGGCGGCCAAACGTCTCCTCCATTTCCTTGCGCGCCAATTCACCAATCGTTTTGATCGTCGCGCCTTTTGCGCCAATGGCGATTTTGCGTTGGCTTTCGCGCGAGACGAAAATTGTCTGATCGATCTTGGCCGAGCCGTCTTTGCGCTCTTCCCAGGTCTCGGTTTCGACCATGAGTTCGTACGGCAATTCTTCGTGCAAACGCAGGAACGCTTTCTCGCGCGTGATTTCAGCTGCAAGGACACGCTCCGGCGCATCCATGGTTTGATCTTCGGGAAAGAGCCAAGGCCCAACAGGCGCGCGCTCAGCAAGCGTGCGCGCAATATCATCAACGCCATCGCCTTTGCGCGCAGCGATCATGAAAACGTCGGTGTAGAGACCCTCTTCGACCAGCTTGGTCGTGATCTCCAACAGTATCGGGCGCGGCACCGCGTCGACTTTGTTGAGCACGAGGATCGAAGCCAGCTCCATCTGCTTCAGCTTGGCGGCAATTGAAGCGGTGTCGGAAACCGCATGCGCGTCGGCGCCCCTGTCACCGGACGCATGCGCTGCAGCGTCAACGACGTGAACAATAGCATCGGCGCCTTCGAGCGCACTCCAAGCTGCTGCGACCATAGCGCGATCAAAGCGGCGCTTCGGCGCGAAGACACCAGGCGTGTCAATCAGGATCAACTGCACCTCATCGCGCATGGCGATGCCACGCACGAGCGCACGTGTGGTTTGCACCTTCTGCGTCACGGCCGCGACCTTGGAGCCGACAAGCGTGTTCACCAGCGTCGATTTGCCAGCGTTTGGCGCGCCAAGTACGGCCACCACGGCGCAACGTTGCTCAGTCACGGGCGCCTCGCGCTTTTAAGAAGGCTTCAGCGGCGGCGCGTTGCGCGTCTCGCTTGGAAGTGCCTTCGCCCAGGACAGGTTCAAAACCCTCCACATGTGCCTCAATGCTAAAACGCGGTGCGTGCTCAGGCCCGGATTGGGCGACCTCCACATAGCGCAAATGCTTCTTCTTCGCCGCCGCCCATTCCTGCAAGGCCGTCTTGGCGTCGCGCAGGGCGCCCTTGGCGTCATCAAACGCCGTCCCCCAAAAGCGGTGAATGAAGCCGCGCGCGATTTCGAGCCCGCCATCCAGGTACAGCGCGGCGATCACGGACTCGCAGATGTCACCCAGAATGGCTTCCTTCTGCCGGCCGCCGGATGCCTCCTCGGCCGGCGAAAGCACGAGGGCTTCCCCCAAACCAGCTGCCCGCGCCGCGCGCGCGCAAGCGTGACGGTTCACCAACGCGTTAAAGCGCGGCGCGAGTTCGCCTTCCTGTTCGCTTTGGTGTTCAGCCAACAAACGCTCTGCTACGCACAGACCAAGCACGCGATCACCTAGAAATTCGAGGCGATCATAGTCGGCGCTGCGCTTCTGGCCTTCGTGCACGCTGCCGTGAGTGAGTGCTTCACGCAGCATGGCGCGATTGCTGAATGTGTGACCTATCCGGTGTTCAAGCTCGGCGAGCTTGGCGTCGTGGCTTGCGGCCGGCCCTTTCATGGGCCGCGCCTCAATTGACCGACTTCAAGAAGCGATCGCCGCGGAAGCCGGTGAACAACGTCCACGGACGGAAGATCGAGGTTGAGTTGTTGAACGACACAACGATGAACTGGGCCGGGCCAACGAGGTTGTCGTACGGCACAAAGCCCACGACAGACGGCACCCGGCTGTCGGCGGAGTTGTCGCGATCGTCGCCCATCATGAAGTAATGGCCTTCCGGCACTTCAAACACGCGCGTGTTGTCGAGCTCCATTGAGCCACGGTCGAACGCGATGTAGCTCACGCCGTTTGGCAGCGTCTCGCGATAGGTCTGGATGTGCTCGATGATGCCGTGTTCATTTTCAAACGGCCGATCGCCCAGCGATTCACGCTGTATCGGCTCGCCGTTGATGGTCAGAACGCCGTTGATCATCTGAATGCGGTCGCCCGGCATGCCGATGACGCGCTTGATGAAATCGCGATCCGGTTCTGGCTGCGGACGGAACACAACGACGTCGCCGCGTTGCGGCTCACTTCCAAACAGGCGGCCATGCGGCAACAGGCCTTCGAGTGGCGCGAACGAGAAGCGTCCATAGCCGTACGACCACTTGGTCACGACAATGTAGTCGCCGACTTCGAGCGTCGGCTGCATGGAACCGGAAGGGATACGGAATGGCTGAGCGATCGTGAAGCGCAACACCATGGCAAGCGCGAGCGCGTAAAGGATCGTCTTCACGTTATCCCAGAAGACATCCATAGCGGCGGTCGAAGAACTCGTCGTCGTCATGCTCATGCGTTTCTCGCTTATGACCCTTCGGCCGCCATGCCTGTACTGACTGGGCCGCACCCGGCGCGGCCATGCTTTTCCCCACCGGAGCGGGTCATTCTCCGGGTCCGGGGTGAATCGGCGCCAACTCCGCCGAAATGATGACGAAACCGACAGCCAACGGATAGTCGTCCGTAAGGCTTACGTGGATGTGGGCGACGTGCCCAGGCGGGGTCAATTGTTCCAAGCGTCGCGCCGCGCCACCGGTCAAAACCATGGTCGGCTGGCCGCTGGGCAGGTTGGCGACGCCCATATCGCGCCAAAACACGCCCCGCTTGATCCCCGTGCCGAGCGCCTTTGACGTGGCCTCTTTGGCGGCGAACCTTTTGGCGTAGCTGGCAGCCCGTTGCTCCGGGCGGCGCTCGGCGCGGGCGCGCTCCTTTTCCGTGTATATCCGGTTCGTGAACCGCTCGCCAAACCGGCTGAGCGTCTTCTCAACGCGGCGGATGTCGATGATGTCCGAACCGATGCCGATGATCATGCGAGGCTTTCCTCGCGAGCAGCGTCGATGAGGCGGCGCATTCCGATCACTGCCGGCCCGAGCCCGATGAAGATCGCTTCGCCAACGAGGAAGTGGCCAATGTTGAGTTCTGCAACTTCCGGAATAGCCGCGATCGGCGCGACGGTGCCATAGTCGATGCCGTGCCCGGCGTGAACCTCGAGGCCGAGCGACGTGGCCTGAGCAGCGGCAGCCTTCAGCGCCACCAACAGACGCTGCGCCTCGTCATCGCGCCCGTCGCGCACGGCATCACAGTACGCGCCCGTATGAAGCTCTACGACGGCGGCGCCGGTGCGGCTCGCGGCCTCGATCTGTGCTGGATCAGCGCCGATGAACAGCGAGACTCGGCTGCCGTTGGCGCTGAGTTTCTCCACGAAAGGCGTAATCCAATTGTGCCCACCAGCGACGTCGAGCCCGCCCTCGGTGGTCCGCTCTTCACGGCGCTCGGGCACCAAACAAACAGCGTGCGGGCGATGATGCAGAGCGATCGCGAGCATTTCGGAAGTTACGGCCATCTCCAGATTCAGCGGCCGTCCACGCTCCCGCAACATCGCTGCGAGATGTTCGATATCAGCATCGGAGATGTGACGGCGATCTTCGCGCAAGTGCGCAGTAATGCCATCGGCGCCCGCTTCGAGCGCAACCACGGCCGCCCGCGCAGGATCGGGATACGCCACGCCACGCGCGTTCCGAATGGTGGCGACGTGATCGATATTCACGCCAAGCCGCACGCGATTGGTCATGCCGCGAGACCACGACTACCGGGCTTGATCGCCGGCAATGCCGCAAGCTCTGGCGGCAGTTGGTCAGCGGGATAAGTCGGCGCGCTGACGCTGGCAAGCGAGACCAGTTTCGCGCCGATATCAGCCTTGCCGCCGGAGCGATCGATGAGGCACGCCGCGCCGACGAGTTCTCCTGCATGGCCGCGAATAGAATCGAGGCACTCGCGCGATGACAAGCCGGTCGTAACAACGTCTTCCACCATCAACACGCGTTCGCCCGCCTTGATCTCAAACCCGCGGCGCAGCTGGAACGCGCCGCCTTCGCGCTCAACAAACATCGCGCGCGCCTTCAAATGCCGCGCCGTTTCGTAACCGGGAATAATCGCGCCGACAGCGGGCGATACAACCACATCAATCTTGCCGAACGCCGCCTCCGCCTTCTCTGCAAGCGCCTTGCAAAGCCGCTCCGTCCGCTCGGGATCCATGAACACCGCGTTCTTCTGAAAGAACACGGGCGAATGGAGCCCGGAAGAAAGAATGAAGTGACCTTCCAGCAAGGCACCGGCTGCACGGAATTCGTCGAGGACTTGGTCTTGATTCATGGCCTGTCCTTAACCGCTTCGCCCCCGAGCGTCGATGTGGGGACACTCAAATCCCTCACCAATCCTGCGAGGAATGGAATCGGCCAGATCAGAAGCAGTGTGTTGGCGCCGATCCAGAACGGATCGTACTCCGCCAGCAAAAGCCAATAGCCGACGGCCATGCCGCCAGCGACCATGGTCAGGATCAAAGAAATTAGCGCGAGAGGCCGCCATGCGCCCGAGCCAACCCGCGCATAGCGGACAGCAGCGAGCCCGGTCAGCGAGAACGCAACATCGAGCGGAAAGAAAGACCAGTTCCAAGCGACAACGCGCGGGTCGTCGGCGTTGGTGTAAAGCCACTCTTGCGGGATTTGGATGATAGCCAATGCGTGTAACGCGGCTGCGGCCCAATAAATGAGAAACGCGAAATCGGTGATCGTCAGTGCCCAGGCCAGTGTAGGCGACATGCCGCCCGCGGTCCGGCCATGCAGCGCCATCAGCCCTTCACGCGCTCGGCTTCTCTCACAGATTTGCTCGCACGCATTGCGGCAAGAATGTTGACGAGGTGGCGAGCATCGGCGACTTCAATGTCGAAAATCATGTCGAAGAAATCGACGGTGCGCTTGGCGAGCCGCAGATTGATAATGTCGCCCTGATTTTCTGCGATAATGCCGCAGAGTTCAGCCAGCACGCCGCGCTTGTTCTCCACAGTCGCCACGATGCGCCCGACAGCGAGGGTCTTGTGGAGCGCGGTGGGCGTCCAGGAGAGGTCGATCCATTCGCCGCCGCTGTCCTCCAGCAAGGCCAGCGTTTCACAATCGATGGTGTGAATGACGATGCCTTTGCCCGGCGTATGTACGCCGATAATCCGGTCTCCCGGGATCGGCGTGCAGCACTCAGCAAAATGTAGCGCAACGCCCGGCGTAAGATCGCCGCCCTTCACGTAGAGCTTTGCTTTTTCAAGCTCCATCGGGCGGCGCGTTTCGTCCTTGCGAACCTTGTCCTTCAAACCCGGAAATGCAGCAACCGCGACGGCGCTCGCTTTGATCGAGCCTTCGCCAACAGCGAGAAACAATTCATCTTCGTCATGCTTGCCGAGCGTTTCGGCAGCTTGTTGCAGCGCCGTCTCCGCCAACTCATGCCCATAGCGATGTAGCGCGTGTGCAATGAGATCGCGGCCAAGGCGTTCGAACTCATCGCGCTTGGCGTGTTTGTCGAGGCGGCGTTGCGCGGCTTTGGCGCGGCCGGTTTTGGTCAATGCCTCGTAGCCCGGCACCGGCGCGACTTTATCGCCAGTGAGAATTTCAACCACGTCGCCATTACGCAGCACGGTTCGCAACGGCTTCTCAACGCCATTGACGCGCGCACCGGTACAACGGTCACCCACGCCAGAGTGCACAGCGTACGCAAAATCCAGCGGCGTCGCGCCCTGCGGCAACGGAATCAGCGCGCCCTTCGGTGTGAACGCAAAGACGTGGTCGGAATACATTTCGAGCTTTGCGTGCTCGAGAAACTCACCGGCTTCGCCGCCGTGCTCCGCGATTTCCAACAATGAGCGCGTCGCCTCACGCGCATCAAGGCCGGCATTGGCGGCGGTTTCTTCGTCGAACCCATAGGATTCATTTTTGTAGCGCCAGTGCGCCGCGACGCCGTTCTCCGCGATCTGATCCATGTCTTCGGTACGGATCTGAATTTCCACGCGCACATTGCCCGGTCCAATCACCGTGGTGTGGATTGAGCGATAGCCGTTGGGCTTCGGGTTCGAGATGAAGTCTTCGAGCTGATCGGGAACGCAACGCCACGTTTGGTGCACGAGCCCAAGCGCGCGATAGCAATCGTCTGGATTGTTGACGAGCACACGGAACGCATAAACGTCGGCGAGGTCCGAGAATTCGATGCTCTTGCGGCGCAACTTGCGCCAGATCGAGTAGGCCTGCTTCTCGCGGCCATAGACGCGGGCGTTGATCCCGGCGAACTCGAACACTTCCATGACCGTTTGGACGATGATCGCGACATTGGCGCCTTTCTCGACGCGCAGTTGCGCAAGGCGGGCGTTGATCGTCGCTTCCATGTCCGGAAACGCTTCGTGGAAGGCGAGCCCCTCCAACTCGCGCGCCATCTTCTCCATGCCGATGCGCCGTGCGAGGGGCCCATAAATTTCGAGCGTCTCAAGCGCGATGCGACGGCGCTTCTCTGGCTTCGGAATGTGACTGAGCGTGCGCATGTTGTGCAGCCGGTCAGCCAGCTTCACGATAAGCACCCGCACATCCTTCGACATCGCGAGGATGAATTTCTGTAGGTTTTGCGCCTGCTTATTCTCCTCGCTCATAATCTCGAGCTTGGAGAGCTTGGTTACGCCTTCGACCAACTCGCTAATCTGCGAGCCGAAGAGCTTGGTGATCTCTTCCGGCGTCGCGTCGGTATCTTCGATCGTGTCGTGGAGCAGCCCGGCAACGATTGTCGCGGAGTCCAATTTGTATTCGGTGAGGATGCCAGCGACCTGAATGGGGTGCGCGAAGTATGGATCGCCCGAGTGGCGCTTCTGACCACCGTGCTTAGCCGTCGCGTACACATACGCGCGGTTGATCAGGTTCTCATCGACGGACGGATCATACCCGCGCATGCGCTCCACCAATTCGAACTGGCGGAGATAGTTTTTGCGCGGCGGTGCGCCCGCGCCCGCCATTGGTTGGCTGGCCGGGGTTGCGGCGGCGACTCCGTCACCGCCTGACATTGGCTTAGTACCGCTCGTCGCGCTGAGCCTCAGCTTCCTGCTGGAGCGCGCGCAGCACGTCGTCTTCGCTGGTCTCGACCGGCGCGGCGAGCGCCAGACGATCCTGCTCGTCCTCGGCCGCAGCAGCCGGTTGGACGTCCTGATAGAGCATCACGTAGCTATCGCGGAGCTCTTCCGGGGTGATCGCGCCATCGCCGATTTCTCGAAGCGACACGACCGGGTCTTTATCGCGGTCGCGGTCAACCAAAGGCTCGGCGCCGGAGGAAATGTTACGCGCACGGTGGGCGGCAAGCAGGACCAGCGAGAACCGGTTCGGGATCTTTTCAACGCAATCTTCGACGGTTACGCGAGCCAAGGCGTGCTTCCTCAAGGTCAAAAAAGGTCGGGACGAAGCACAACCTAGTGGGGCTCGCGGTTTTTCGCAATGCGAAGGGCCGCCGCAAGTGCGAAATCCTGCCCTCAGGAGGACGGGATAGCACCTACCTTCTGGTATCGGTAGCCGCTCGGCAGGCTGGCGAGCAGCGCGGAGGCGGTCATCCCGCTTACCGGATGGCGCCAGTTGGGAGCGATTTCGGCGAGCGGCGCCAGGACGAACGCCCGTTCCTCCATCCTCGGATGCGGCAACATGATACCGTCGAACTCGCCGATGAAGCCGTCCATCGACAGAATATCAAGGTCGAGTGTCCGAGGAGCCCAGCGCTCCCGGCGCTCGCGACCGAAGCGGCGCTCTATCTGGGCGAGGGCGGCGTAGATTTCTTGCGGTGTTTTCGTGCCGGCATCGATTTCGACCACGGCGTTGAAATAGTCGGGCTGACCGCTGCCATGCGGCCAAGCTTCGGTCTGCCAGACACTTGAGACAGCGCAGGGCGCGAGACCCGCCTCACCCAGCGCCACGACTGCCGCGGCCAGCAATTCCGGCCCCTGCACGCCTTCGAACGGCATATTGGCGCCGAGCGCGATGAAAGCGGTCAGGTGTTCAGTTTGACCGGTCACCGGATAGCCCTGCTAAGTCATTTCAATTGATCGCACGCGAGGGCGAAGACCTTTGACTACTACGCCGCCAGAAGCGCCGAAAGACTGCCTGCTCTGCCCCCGGCTCGTCGCTTACCGCGAAGCGAATAAGCTGGCCGAACCGACATGGTTCAACGGCGCGGCGCCCTCTTTTGGCGACGCCAAAGCTCGCCTGCTCATTGTTGGCTTAGCGCCAGGTCGCGGCGGGGCAAATCGCACCGGGCGGCCCTTCACGGGCGATTACGCCGGCGACCTTCTTTACGGCACGCTGAAAAAACTCGGCCTCGCGGAAGGGGAGTACTGTGCCGATCCCAAAGATGGACTCACGCTGAAAGGCGCGATGATCACCAACGCCGTGCGCTGCGCGCCGCCCGAAAACAAGCCAACACCCGCCGAGATCGCTACGTGCAGGCCCTTCCTATCGGCGCGCATCGAAGCGCTGCCGAGGGCGCGCGCAATGCTGGCGCTTGGTTCGATCGCGCATGAAAGCGTGCTGCGCGCGTATGGGCTGAAGCCCACGTTTTCAAAGTTTGGCCACGGGGTGGAAACCAGGTTGCCCGGCGGCCCGATCTTGGTCTCGAGCTATCATTGCTCACGCTACAACACGCAGACCCGCAGGCTCACAACGGAAATGTTTGAAACCGTGATGGCGCGCGCAAAAGAACTGGCGTTCGCTTAGTCGGCCGCTTGCGTTTCTTGCCGCGGTTTCGGCGGCAAGATGTTGTAATCCTGATATTGCCGCGTGATGCCGGGCTCCAATTGCTCTGCACGTGCAAGATCGGCATTGCCCTCCGCATGCAGGCCGAGCGCGATACGCGCAAGCCCGCGTCCATAAAGGAAATGCCCGCGATCTGGCTCGATGGCCAACGCGGCTTCGTAATCCGCCAAAGACACCGCGTACTCGCCTCGCTTCAGATACACGAGCCCGCGACTGTCGAGCACGTTGGCGTCGTTCGGGACGGCGACCAGCGACGCATTGCAATCAGCCAACGCAAGATCGAGATCGTCATTGTTGACCGTGCGCAGCCAGCAGCGTGAGTTCAAGAAGTCCGCATTTGCAGGCGATTGCTGTAGATATTCATCGAGCCGCGCGATCTCTTCGATGTAGGCCGTGGCGCGTTGCTGCACGACTTCCGCGCGGTGTTCGAGAGCCGGCTGCAGACCCGGCGCAAGCGCCAAGGCTTGATCGAAATCACGCACCGCCACGTCAAAAGCGCCGCGCGCCTGATGAATAATGCCGCGTTGGAGATAGACCTGCGCGTTGTTCGCGTCGATCCGCAACGCACGACCGAGATCGGCTAACGCGCGGTTGTACTCGCCTTCGGTAGTTCGGATCGATCCCCGTGTAATCAACGCCGCCGTGCGGCGCTCATCAGGGGTGCCATCAAAATCTATGACCGCCGAACACTGGCTCACACGATACGCCGCCGCGCCGGCGCCGTTGCAGCGCTCCCACGCAAGCTCAACCGTGCCCGCATTCAGCGGCGGCAGGCAGCCGCTGAGACAGACCGCAAGCACGATGGCAATCGCTGCTCTCATCCCTTATCCCGCAACAACCGCCCTTGCTGACGCTTCCACTCACGATCCTTGGTGGCCTCGCGCTTGTCATGCGCCTTCTTGCCCTTGGCGAGCGCGATCTTGATCTTCGCGATGCCGCGGTCGTTAAAGTAGAGTTCAAGCGGGGCGAGCGTGCGCCCCTCGCGATCGACGGCGCTGGCGAGCTTCTTTAACTCCCTGGCGCGGACCAGCAATTTACGCGGGCGGCGCGGTTCATGGTTGAACTGGCCCGCCGGCGGATACTCTGGGATCGTCGCGTTGATCAACCAAAGCTCGCCCTTTTCGGTGCTTGCGTAGCTTTCTGCGATGTTCGCACGGCCGCCCCGCAGCGACTTTACCTCGGTGCCGACAAGCTGAATGCCGGCCTCCATGGTTTCTTCGATCATGTAATCGAAACGCGCGCGGCGATTTTCCGCGATCAGTTTGCGCTTGGGATCCGCTTTCTTGGCCATGACAGTTAGATAAGTCCTGCATGCGTCATTGCCGAGCGGATCTGCGCTTTGGCCGCATCGCTGCACGTAACGATCGGCAAACGCACCTCGTCGCTGCACAAACCGAGCAACGAGCAGGCGTACTTGGCAGGCGCCGGGGACGGCTCACAGAACAACGCCTTGTGCAGCGGCGACAGCTTCTCATCGATCGCGCGCGCTGTGTCGAAAGCGCCCTGCAACGTTGCCTCCTGCATCTGCGCAAACAGCTTCGGCGCGACGTTCGCCGTCACTGAAATGCAACCACGCCCGCCATGCGCATTGAAACCGAGCGCGCTGCTGTCCTCGCCGGAAAGTTGGATGAAATCGGCGCCTGCGAGCGCTTTATGCTTGGCAACGCGCGACAGATCGTTCGACGCATCTTTGATCCCAACCACATTCTTAAGTTGGGCAATCCGGCCCACCGTCTCCGGCGACATATCGATCACCGTCCGGCCCGGCACGTTGTAGATGTAGATCGGAATATCAACAGCGTCGTTAATCGCCTTGAAATGTGCGAAGAGCCCGTCGGGACTCGGCTTGTTGTAGTACGGCGCAACGACGAGCGCCGCGTCGGCGCCCGCCGCCTTCACATGCTCTGCAAGTTCAATGGCGTGTGCGGTATTGTTCGAGCCTGCGCCCGCGATAACTGGCACTTTTCCAGCCGCCACTTCGACGCACAACTCCACCACACGAACATGGTCTTTCAAGCTCAAAGTCACGCTCTCGCCGGTTGTCCCGCAGGGAACCAGACCATGCGTTCCCTCGGCGATTTGCCATGCAACCAGCGCCTGAAACGCCCGTTCATCAACGATTCCGTTGCGAAATGGCGTAATGAGCGCAGGATTCGATCCGTGAACCATGATCAGCTTCCGTTTGGGGTAGAGTTGGCGCGATTCCTGCCACAGTGTCGGGCGAGGTTAAATAGCGGCCCGCCGACCCTGTTTGCGGGCCGTAGGTTGTTTCGTTGCGAGGCGGGTAGATGAATCGACCCAGAATGATCCGTGTATGCGCGTTTGCGGCTGCCGCAAGCGCTGTCTTGGTGGCGTCGAGCGCCGTCGGCCAGCAGGAGGCCGCGCCCGGGCCCGCCAACGCTCAAGCCACGTCCTACGCCCCGGCGGCGCCAATGCCGTCCGGCGCAGAACGCATGCGCCTGCGTGATGGCTTGGCCGCCGCCCAATCCGGCGATTGGGGTGGGCTCGCATCGCTGCGCGATAGCTCCACTGATCCGCTGGTGCGCCGCATGCTGCAATGGCGCTGGGCGTCATCAAACGAAGCGCCACTCTATTTCGCCGACGTCAAGCAGGCGCTCGACGATCTGCAAGGCTGGCCAGGGCGCAGCATTATGCGCACCCGCGCCGAGCAGGCAATCTTCGACAGCGGCCTATCGCCCGCAGAGCGCATCGCGTTCCTGCGCCAAGATGGTGGCCCGGCAACGGGCGATGGCCGCATCGCTCTGGCGATGGCGCTGCGCGACTCTGGTCAGCGCTCAGAAGCAAACGACATTGCGCGCGCCGCCTGGCGTGATGACGCCCTGACCACGGCCACCGAAGATCGCGCGCTGCAGGAATTTAGCTCGGCGTTCACGCAGGAAGATCACGCAGCGCGGGTCAGCGGCCTCCTGTGGCGCGACCAGCGCACCGCCGCGCAGCGTCTGTTCTCACGTCTTTCGTCGGCCGATCGCGCCGTGGCGCAAGCGCGGATCGCCGTGCAAGCCCGTCAGCGTCGCGGGCTACAAGCTGCGATCGACGCCGTGCCGGCCTCACGTCAAGACGATCCAGGGTTGCTTTACGATCGCGCTCAATATCGCCGCCGCACCGATCAACCGATCGACGCGATGCAAATGGCGGCGCGGATCAACGCACGTGAAGCCCCGCTCGCGGCGCGTTCAGACATCTTCCGCGAACGCCGCATCTACATTCCGCGCGCTATGCGGGCAGGCAATTACAGTCTCGCGTATCAGTTGGTTTCCAACCACGGCCTCACCAGCGGCGAATCCTTCGCCGACGCTGAATGGCTTTCTGGTTGGCTCAGCTTGCGCTATCTCAACCAGCCGCAGCGCGCCGCCGAGCACTTCTCGCACCTGAGCGAAAACGTCTCATCGCCGGTCAGCTTGTCACGCGCACTCTACTGGCGCGCCGAAGCCCAGCAAGCGCTGGGCAATCGCTCGGAAGCCGAGCGCCTGTTCAATGAAGCCGCGCGCTTCAACTTTACCTATTACGGCCAACTCGCCGCCACCCGCGGCGACCGTACCGCCATGCTGTCACTTCCGGAAACCGCGCAAGTGAGCCCAGCCGTGCGCACGCGCTTCGACAATCGCGAACTCGTCCGCGCACTGCGCCTCATGGCGGAAGTCGGCGCCCAGCGCGACTTCGAGTCGATTGCGTTCTACCTCGACGACACGCTGGACGACCCAATGGAAATGGAGCTGCTCTCGCAACTCGCGCGTGAGCAATCCTATCACCGTACAGCGTTGCGCAGCGCGAAAGCGGGGCTCTTCCGCAATGTTGTGGCCGTCAGTTCCGCCTATCCGCTGATCGACCTGCCGCCAACGGTGCGAACCCAGGGCCGGATCGAGCCCGCGCTTGTCCTCGCGATTATCCGTCAGGAGAGCGAATTCGATGTTGGCGCCATTTCGAGCGCCAACGCGCGCGGCCTGATGCAACTCATTCCAGCGACCGCGCAGGCCCAAGCTCGCCGCGAAGGGATGACCTTCCAGCGCGCCGCCCTCACAAGCGACGCGCAATACAACATGACGCTCGGTTCGGCCCACTTGGCTGATCTGGTCGACAACTTTAACGGGTCGTACGTTCTCGCCATTGCGTCATACAATGCGGGCTCAGCGCGCGCCCGCGAGTGGATCACGGATTGGGGCGACCCGCGTTCGCCGTCCGTCGATGTTGTGGACTGGATCGAACTCATCCCGTTCTCGGAGACACGCAACTACGTCCAGCGCGTCACGGAGAACCTGCAGGTCTATCGCTATCGCCTGGCGGGTGAAGCAACGCCGATCACATTGGAGCGGGACCTAAAGCGGGGCGGCTAAGCCGCCAGGGCCCGCTCGAAGGTCCCGACGTCGACGTTGCCGCCGCTGGCGATGATTGCCACCGTCTGTCCGCCCACTTCAGCGCCGCCCTCCAGCAGAGCCGCCAGCGACGCTGCCCCCGACGGCTCAAGCACGAGCTTGAGACGCTGAAACGCGAACTTCATCGCCCGCAGCACCGCTTCATTCGAAACCGCGAACACGCGCTCAAAGCGCTCACGCGCGATGGCGAAGGGGATCTCGCCCATTTGCTCGGTGAGCAGGCCATCGCAAATTGAGCGGATGCCTGGGTCGTTACGTTGGATCACGCCGGTCTCGAGCGTGCGCAGGATATCCGCGTGCCCCTCCGGCTCCACCGCAAATATCCGCGCCTTGGGCAACGACAATGCCGTGCCAGTTGCGAGCCCGCCGCCACTTGCGGGAACGAAGACAATGTCGGGCGAAATCAGGTCTGCGATCTCGAGACCAGCGGTCCCCTGCCCTGCGAGCACAAACGGATCATCGAAAGGTTTGATTAAGGAGAGACCTCCCTCCGCCGCAAGGCGGTCGCCGATCTCTTCGCGGCTCTCACTCACGCGATCATACGTCACAACGGTCGCGCCGAGACTGCGTGTCGTGTCGAGTTTGATCCTCGGTGCATCGGCCGGCATGACGATGGTCGCTTTGATCCCGAAGATCTTCGAGGCCGTCGCCACTGCGATCGCATGATTGCCCGATGAGAACGCGATCACGCCTTTGGCGCGAACCTCGGGCGCCAAAGCCGCGATTGCGTTCGTCGCGCCGCGCATTTTGAAAGCGCCACCGCGCTGAAGATTCTCGGCCTTCACCCAAACTTTCGCACCAGTGATCTCGTCCAAAACATCATTACGGATGAGCGGGGTCTTTACCGCGATGCCTTCAATGCGCTTCGCCGCGGCCTTCACGTCTTCAATGGTCGGGATCATCACGAACCTCTTGGTTTGGCGCGGCGCGTCGGCAGCGCTGTCAATGGATCATCGGGCCAGGGATGTTTCGGATAACGGCCACGCATTTCACTACGCACAGCCACATACGAGCCGCGCCAGAAGCCCGGCAGGTCTTTGGTCGTTTGCACCGGCCGGTGCGCAGGCGAGAGCAACCGCAAACTCAAAGGCACACGGTCGCTGGCGATCATAGGGTGTCTGTGCTGCCCGAACATTTCCTGCAATCGGACGTCAAGAGCCGGCCCACCGTCGCTTTCGTAATCAACTGAGAGCGATGAGCCGGCGGGCGTCTCGAATTTCGTCGGCGCCTCAGAATCGAGCTGCCGCCGCCGTTCGTAGTCGAGTGCGTTCAGCAACGCGCGCGACACGCTAACGGCCTTAAGCGAGGCAATTCCGTCGAGCGCAGGCGCTAGCCACTCATTGACAGAACTTCGCAGTGCATCGTCGCTCCAATCCGGCCAAACATCTCCTTCGAGAGATCGCATGAACTGAACGCGCGCGCGCGTTTGCCGCGCCGCTTCGTCCCAGTCGAGCAATCCCAGCCCCTGATCGGCAACGACGTCGAGCAGCGCTTGGGCGAGATCCGCGCCTGCCAGCCGCTCCAGCGGCGCTTCGGATAGAATGAGTTTGCCGAGCCGCCGCACGCGCCTTGCGCGGAGCGCGCCGGTCGCGGCGTCAATGGTGGCCGACGCCCGCGTCTCGATCTGCGCACCGAACATCGTTTCAATGTCCGCGAACTCGATCGGTGCGCCTAAGATCACTTGCGAGCGCCCCGCGGCGCCAGCCATGTCGGCAATCACGGCATACTGGGCCTTCAGAAGTGGCGACGCTTCATCAACCATCGCCGCGCGCCCGTTAACGAGTGAGAAGCCGCCCTGCCGTGCTTTGCCGATCCGGTCCGGATAGGCGATTGCCAGTATGCGGCCCGCCTGATCTTCATTGCCGTCGCCGCGCGCGCCGCCGGCCAAGCGCGCAATGCGGTCCGCAAGGCCGCGCGCACTATCGGCGCGCTGGCCGCGTTCGGCGCCGAAGCGATGCAGACGGTCGCGCAAATCGGTGCTGCGCCCACCGAGCCCTTGCTCGGTCAACACCATGGCAATGCGCGCGGCCAATAGACCTTCGCCATCACGCGCGGCGGTGATCACCATTTGCGCGAGACGTGCCGGTAGCGGCAGCTTGGCGACAGCCTGTCCGTGCGGCGTGAGGCGGCCATCTTCAGCCAGCGCCCCGATCCGCTTGAGCACCGCGATCGCTTCCTTCCACGCCGGCGCGGGCGGAGGGTCGAGCCATGCCATCGTCGTGGGATCGGTGGCGCCCCAAGCCGCAAGATCGAGCGCCAATCCACTGAGATCAGCATCCATTATCTCAGGCCGATCAAAGGCTGGCAGCGCGCGAGTTTCGCCCTCGCTCCAGAGCCGCCAAGCCACGCCCGGCTCCAATCGCCCGGCGCGGCCAGCACGTTGTGTGATCGAGGCTTGGCTCGCGCGCACAGTCTCTAACCGTGTGAGACCTAGTGCTGGCTCAAACTTAGGCCGTCGCGCAAGGCCGCTATCGATGACGACGCGCACGCCTTCGATGGTCAAACTCGTTTCAGCGATGGAAGTCGCCAATACTACTTTGCGCCGGCCGGGCGGCGGCGGCGAAATCGCTGCATCCTGATCGCTGGGACTCATCGCGCCGTAGAGCGGGCGGATGTCCACGCTTGGATCGGTTACACTCGACCGAAGTTTTTCAGCGGTGCGCTCGATTTCGCGCACGCCTGGCAGAAACACCAAGGCCGAACCTGGCTCGGCCGCTAGCGCCGCACGTGTCGCCGCCGCAACTTCATCCTCCAAGCGCGCACGCGGGTCGCGCGGGCGATAGACATGGCGCACCGGAAACATGCGCCCCTCGCTGACAATCACAGGCGCGTCGCCAAGGAGTGACGCCACGCGTGCGGCGTCGAGCGTGGCGGACATAACGATGAGCTTCAGGTCAGGGCGCAACGCGCCTTGCGCTTCGCGCGCAAGCGCCAAGCCAAGATCACCCTCCAAACTTCGTTCATGAAATTCGTCGAACACCACGACAGCGACGCCCCGCAACTCGGGATCATCGAGGATCATCCGGGTGAACACGCCCTCGGTGACGACTTCGATGCGCGTGTCGCGGCCAATTTTTGAATCGAGCCGCACGCGATACCCAATCGTGGCGCCAACCGGTTCGCCACGCTCAGACGCCATACGCGCGGCCGCCGCACGCGCCGCAATCCGCCTTGGCGACAGAAGAATGATCTTGCGACCGGCAACCCAAGCCGCGTTCAGGAGCGCCGGCGCGACGCGCGTGGTTTTGCCTGCGCCTGGCGGCGCAACCAGAACGGCCTCGCCGCGCGTTTCCAGCGCTGCGAGCAGCTGGGGCAGAACGTCCTCAACGGGAAGCATGAGCGGGGCTTAGCCCAATCGCCTTGTCCATGTCTTGCCGCATTGGCGCGGCAGGTAGGCGGGGGTATAGGCTGGCCGCCTTGGAGCCGGGAGCTGAACGATGCGCGTGCGGACTTTTGTGAAGATCGCTGTTTTGGCAGCTGCCTGCGTGGGCGTCGTGGCGTGCTCGACCGGCCGCACCGCTGACACCCGCCGCGGCGTCACAAGCGCCGTCTCCATCCCGCTGCGAGACGTCGGCCTCATGCGCCAGGAAATTCCTCTGGTGCTGCGTAACCTTCAATATCCCTACGCCACCGCGTCACTGACAGATTGCAGCGCCGTAGCGCGTGAAATCAGTCAGCTCGACGGCGCGCTTGGTCCTGAGAGCTATCAGCCAGGCCCCAACCGCAACATCTGGGACATGAGTGGTGATTTCGTCGAAGACCAAGCGATCCAAGCAGCCGAGGACACCGCCCAAGACCTCATCCCGTTTCGTTCGTGGGTGCGGCGCATCAGCGGCGCCAATCGCGCCGAGCGTGACGCGCTACGCGCCGTCGCCAACGGCCAGCAGCGGCGGACCTTCCTGCGCGGCTATGGCGCCTCGCTCGGCTGCCCCAGCATCATCCCGCCACCGCCGCCAGCCATACGCCAAGCGCGCTAAGCTGCTTTGCGCTTCGATTTGAAGTCAGCGACAAAATGCGTGAGCCGCCCCTCGGCAATCGCATCTCGCAAGCGCGCCATCAGGAACTGGTAGTACGCGACGTTGTGCCATGACAGCAGCACTTGGCCGAGCAACTCACCGGCTTTGAACAAGTGATGGAGATAGGCCTTTGAATAATCGCGGCTCGCCGGGCAATCGATGTTTGGATCGAGCGGGCTCAGATCCTCGGCGTAGCGCGCGTTGGTGATGTTGAGCGGGCCGTCGTCGGTCCAGGCCTGGCCGTGACGGCCTGAGCGCGTCGGCAGCACACAATCGAACATATCAATTCCGCGCACGACGCTCTCGACGATATCGAGCGGCTTGCCGACACCCATCAAGTACCGCGGACGATCCTTCGGCAGCAGCGGCGTAGTGACATCGAGCGTGGCCAACATGGCTTCGTGGCCCTCACCAACGGCAAGGCCGCCGATCGCGTAACCATCGAAGCCCTCCGCCACCACCGTTTCGGCAGATATTCGGCGCAGTTCTGGATCGACGCCGCCTTGAACGATTGCGAAAAGATCTTGCGTCTCGCGCGCGCCGAACGCGGTCTTGCAGCGTTTGGCCCAAACGAGGGAAAGCCGCATGGCCTTTTCGACGTCCTCGCGCGGCGCTGGAAGCGCGGGACATTCATCGAGTTGCATCACGATATCCGCGCCGATCTGATCGGCTTGGATTTGCATCGCGATTTCAGGCGTCAGCCGATGTTGGCTGCCATCGACGTGACTGTGGAACGTGACGCCATCGGAATCAAGCTTGCGCAGCTGCGACAGCGACATGACCTGGTAGCCGCCGCTATCGGTGAGGATCGGCTTATCCCAGCGCATAAACTTGTGGAGCCCGCCAAGCCGCGTCATGCGTCCGCCGCCCGGACGCAGCATCAAATGGTAGGTGTTGCCGAGGATAATATCGGCGCCGGTCGATGCGACTTGATCGACCGTGAGCGCCTTCACCGTACCCGCCGTACCCACGGGCATGAACGCTGGCGTACGGATGTCGCCGCGCGGCGTGCGCAGCACGCCAGTGCGCGCATTGCCGTCGCGCGCTTTGATCTCGAACGGGAAACTCATTCGGCCCGCCATAACAGGCTGGCGTCGCCATAGGAATAGAAGCGATAGCCGTGCGCTACGGCGTGCGCGTAAACGGCCTTCATGCGATCCAACCCGGCAAACGCCGAAACGAGCATGACGAGCGTTGAGCGCGGCAGGTGGAAGTTGGTCCAGAGACCATCAACAACACGAAAGCGATAGCCCGGCGTGATGAAGATGTCGGTGCCGCCGGATTCAGCGCGGACATGGCCGTCCTCGCTAGCGGCGGATTCAAGCGTTCGAAGCGCTGTCGTGCCGATCGCTATAACGCGGCGTCCTTCGGCCTTGGCGTGATTGATCTGGTCGGTGGTATCCTGCGCAATCTCGCGCCACTCCGAGTGCATAACGTGCGCTGAAGTATCGTCTGCCTTCACCGGCAAAAACGTGCCCGCGCCCACGTGCAGCGTTACGTGAGCGCTTTCGACGCCCATGGCCGAAAACTGCGCCAACAGTTCGTCCGTGAAGTGCAGCCCCGCCGTCGGCGCAGCGACCGCGCCATCCCTGGCCGCGTAGATAGTCTGATAATCGGCGCGATCCTCATCGTCAGGCGGACGTTTGCCGGCAATGTAGGGCGGCAGAGGCGGCGCACCGATCTTGGCGATAGCTTCATCGAGCGCAGGTCCGGCGCGGTCAAAGCAAAGCGTGAGTTCGCCTTCTTCGCTTTTGCCCTCAATTGTCGCGAACAAGCCGTCATCGAAGAACAAGCCATCGCCCTGCTTCAGACGCTTACCCGGCTTGCCGAGCGCGCGCCATCGGTCCGGCCCCAACCGTTCGATCAAATTGAGCGACACACTTACCACCGGCCCTTGCGGATCGCGGCTAGGCCGGATCGCCTTCAACGCAGCGGGAATGACGCGCGTGTCGTTGAATACGAGCAAGTCACCGGCGCGGAAGAGGCTCGGCGCATCGCGCACAATCATATCTTCGAAGGCGCCGCCGTTCGGGACGTGGAGCAGACGCGCACTATCCCGCGGCCGCGCGGGCCGCAGGGCGATCAGTTCTTCTGGCAGTTCAAAATCGAAGAGGTCGACGCGCATTAGTGTTTGACCATGCGCCCCTTGCGCATCTCCTCGAGCTCCCAGCGCATATTGGAACGCGCCGTCTCGCCCAGTTCGTCCTCGTAGAGGTCTGTGCGGACAGTGCGCGCGTGTTCAAGCTGCTTTACCAAGAAAGCGCCGCGTCCGCCCGCGAACGCCGGATCGACGATGTGCGGATATTCGGCGCGAATACCCGCTGCGTAACCACAATAAATTTCCCAAGGCGCGCCGAGGATGGCGATGTCCATGTCGAGAAAGAGCGCTGCGTCTTCCTCTGCGTCGCCTGCGGCGTGGTTCTTGGTCATCTCGATCACGTGCGAAACCCGCGCCGCAAGATCCGGATCATGCGTAAGCGAGGTGCGCGCCCAGCCAGCGCTGAGCGTCTCGTCCGGCCTGCCCGGTTCGTAAAGCGCATCATGAAACCAGATCGCGTAGCCCACGAACGCGGAATCGCGGATCAGCGCCGCGCGCCGATCCGCTTCATCGAGCAACCAAATCAGATGACCTTGATCGTGATAGACACGCTGCGGCTCGGCCCAGGCGCGGATGAGCGCTTCGCCAAGAGCGTCGGTGTTTGGACCGGCGAGATCGCGCCAGCGCTGCAACAGCGCAGTCATTTATGGACCGCCGGCGTCTCGCCGGCATGTGCCAGAGCCGGCCGGCGAGGACGCCGGCGGTCCATAAAGGTCACTCCGCCTTCGCGGAGACGATCTTACCTGGATTGCGCGGCGGCTCGCCCTTCGGCAGCGCGTCGACGAAGTCCATGCCTTCCGAGACTTCACCCCAGACGGTGTATTGCTTGTCGAGGAAGCTAGCGGCGTCCAGGCAGATGAAGAATTGGCTGTTCGCGGAGTTCGGATCGTTTGTGCGCGCCATTGAGCAGACGCCGCGCGCGTGCGGTTCAGCCGAAAATTCCTGCTTCAGGTTCGGCTTGGTCGAACCGCCCGTGCCGTTGCGCTTACCTCCGTCGCCGCCTTGAGCCATGAACCCATCGATGACACGGTGGAACGGGACATCTTTGTAGAAGCCCTCGTTCGCCAACTCGCCGATGCGCTGAACATGATTCGGCGCGAGGTCCGGACGGAACTTGATCTTCACCGTGCCGGTGTCGAGTTCGAGTGTCAGGGAATGAAAGGAATTATCGACCACCAGCTTCTCTCTCTGTTCGGATTGCGCGGCACGCGCGCGGGGATTTGAACATCACAGACCGAGAAATCGGCGCGACGCTCGCGGCGAGTTTCATCGATCAGATCACGGAACTGCGGACCATCAGTACGCAGCACAAAGATGGGCGCGCGCTCGGCTTCCGGCAAATCGGCGGCGACGCGGACGGCGACCATGCGATCTGGGTTCGGCGGAGGATTGCCAACGGCGATCTGCATCACCGCCTCTTGGCCCCACACCACGCGGCCAAAAATCGTATAGCGCTTGTCGAGCGCGCTGTTCGGTTGCCGCATGATGAAGAACTGGCTGTTGGCCGAGTTCGGATTGTCGGAGCGCGCCATCGAGACGACGCCCTGGCAGTGCAACGCGTTAGCGGAAACACGGCCATCACTGGTGACGGCCATCTGAGCATCGGGTTGAGATTCAATCGGCAGCGCCTTGTAGAAGCCGAGACGTGCGCGGCTTTGCTCGGCCGCCTGAATGAACGGCATCTCCGGTCCGCGGCGGAACATGAATTCCTCGCGCAGGTCCGGCAGAGATGACGCGCCTTCGCCGGTCCCGAGCGGATCGCCGGTTTGGGCCATGAAGTCATCGACGACACGGTGGAACGAAAGCCCATCGTAAAAGCCGAGGCGCGTTAGTCCCTTGATCCGCTCCACGTGTCGCGGCGCGATCTCCGGATAGAGCTCGATCACGATCCGTCCGTGAACGGTATCGATGTAAAGCGTGTTCTCCGCATCGACCTGACGCCAATTGCGTGGATCAGGCGTCTGTGCGGACGCCGCATCGAACATCCCGAGGCCCAGCGCGAGAACCGCCGCAGCTAAAAATTTTCCAAAGCGCAGCATTACGACACCCCGAACTTGGCCTTCAGTCGTCCTTCTACTTCTTTGGGCACGAAGTGCGCGACGCTTCCTTGCAGTCGCGCGATTTCTTTCACGAGCCGGGACGCGATCGCCTGGTGCGTCGGGTCGGCCATGAGAAAAACTGTTTCGATGGCGGGATTTAGCTTCTGGTTCATCCCTACCATGGCGAATTCGTACTCGAAGTCGGCGACCGCTCTAAGTCCCCGGACGATGATTTGCGCCCCTACGCTTTCGGCGAATGACATTAGCAATGTGTCAAAAGGTTGGATGACGATCTCGGCGCCGTCTTTGATCTTGGCGCATTGCTCCTGAACCATCTCAACCCGCTCTTCCAAGCTGAAGAGCGGAGCTTTGTCCTGATTGATGGCGACGCCAATGACGAGCTTGTCCACCAGGGTGGCGGCGCGAGTGATAATATCCACATGGCCATTTGTGGGGGGATCGAACGTCCCCGGGTAAAGACCAACGCGGATATGCTTTGTCACTTCCCGCTCCCCTCGCCCTCGGCCTCAGCGCCATCGACAGCTTCAACAGCATCGCCGCCTAGCGCTTCCAGGCGCTCTGCCGCCACAACATGCTCGTCATCGCTGACATTGATCAAGATGACACCCTGAGTCGCCCGGCCCGCAATACGAATCTGGACAATCCCCGTGCGGATGAGCTGACCCTTATCGGTGACCAGCAGCAATTCTTCCTGATCGAGAACCGGGAAGGACGCCACGATGTTCGCATCACCGGTGAGCTTGTGGGCGATGAGCCCTTTGCCGCCGCGATTGGTGACGCGGTACTCATAGGCCGAAGCGCGCTTGCCGAGGCCGTTCGAGGTGACGGTCAAGATGAACTGTTCTTGCGTCTTCAGCCAAGCCAGACGCTCGAACGGTGTCGGCGTATCGCCATCGGCTGAGGGCGCCGCCTCTTCCTGTTCGAGTTCGACATCACCGCGGGATTGGGCGTCCCACTTGAAGTAATCACCGACCTCTTTCGAACTCACATCGACGTGGCGGAGAACCGCCATGCCGATGACGTTGTCGCCGTCCTTGAGGTCGACGCCGCGGACACCCGTGGAATCGCGGCCCTTGAACACGCGCACGTCCGTCGTCCGGAAGCGCACGCACATGCCGTTCGACGTTGTCAGCAGGACATCATCGTCTTCGGTGCAGATTTGCACGCCGATAATGCCATCGCCCTCATCGGGCTTCATCGCGATTTTGCCGTTGCGATTCACCTGCGTGAAGTCGCTGAGCTTGTTGCGGCGCACCCCGCCCGAGCGGGTGGCGAACATCACATCGAACTTGTCCCAATCGTGCTCGTCCTCAGGCAGCGCCATCACTGATGTGATCGTCTCGCCTTGGCTGAGCGGCAACAGGTTCACCAGCGCGCGGCCCTTGGTGCGTGGGTCGCCCGCGGGAATACGCCACGCCTTCATCTTATAGGCCATGCCTGACGACGAGAAGAACAGGATCGGCGCATGCGTCGACGCCACGAAGACGCGCGTGACGAAGTCTTCGTCCTTCATCGCCATGCCAGCGCGGCCTTTGCCGCCCCGGCGCTGCGTCCGGTAAGCCGCAAGCGGCGTGCGTTTGACGTAACCGCCGTGCGTGACGGTCACGACCATTTCTTCGCGCGGGATGAGTGCTTCGTCGTCGATGTCGCCTTCGGATTCCGAGAACGCCGTGCGGCGCGGAACACCAAAGGCTTCCTTCACGTCCGTCAGTTCGCCGCGAATGATATCCAAGATGCGGTCACGCGACCCGAGGATAGAGAGCAATTCCTTGATCTCATCAGCGATCTCGTTGGCCACTTTCGCAATGTCGTCGCGGCCAAGACCGGTCAGACGCGAGAGCTGCAGGGCGAGGATGGCGCGAGCCTGCTCATCGGAGAGCTGCACGGCGTCGCCTTCAGTGACGATCGTGCGCGGATCGGCGATCAACGCGATCAACGGCATCATGTCGCCGGCCGGCCAAGCCCGCGCCAACATGCGCTCACGCGCCGTGCCCGGGTCCGGGCTTTCGCGGATCAGCTTGATCATTTCATCGATGTTGGCGACGGCGATCGCGAGGCCGACCGTTTCGTGACCGCGCTTACGCGCTTTCGCGAGGCGGAACTTCGTGCGTCGCGTGACCACTTGTTCGCGGAACGACAAGAAGATTTCGAGAATCTTCCGCAGGCCCATCTGCTCTGGCTTGCCTTGGTTCAGCGCCAGCATGTTCACGCCGAATGACGTCTGCAGCGAGGAGTAGCGATAGAGCTGGTTCAGCACGACGTCCGGCACCGCATCGCGCTTCAACTCAATCACGAGCCGCACGCCGAGACGGTTAGACTCATCGCGCACTTCGGCAATGCCCTCGATGCGCTTGTCGCGCACCTCCATGCCGATTTTCTCGACCATTTCGGACTTGTTCACCTGATACGGGATCTCGGTGAACACGAGCGCTTCACGCCCGCGGATCGTCTCGTTGTGGTGCTTGGCGCGGATCATCACCGAGCCGCGGCCGGTCATCAGCGCCAGACGCGGACCGGCGCGGCCAAGAATCTCACCGCCCGTCGGAAAGTCCGGGCCCGGCACGATGTCCAAGAGATCGATATCGGAAATGTTCGGGTTGTTGATCATCGCCAGCGTCGCATCGATCACTTCCGACAAATTGTGCGGCGGAATGTTCGTCGCCATGCCGACCGCGATACCGCCGCCGCCGTTGACCAATAGGTTCGGAAACCGCGCCGGCAACACCGTCGGCTCCTGCACGGTGCCGTCGTAATTGTCTTGGAAATCGACCGTGCCTTCATCGATGTCATCGAGCAGCGCACGCGCGGGCTTGGCCAAGCGCGCTTCGGTGTAACGCATCGAGGCGGGCATATCGCCGTCGATCGAACCGAAATTGCCTTGGCCGTCGATGAGCGGAAGCCCCATCGAGAAGTCCTGCGCCAAGCGCACGAGCGTCATGTAAATCGCTTGGTCGCCGTGCGGGTGATAGTTGCCCATCACGTCGCCAACGGACTTGGCGCACTTACGGTGGGCCTTCTCGTGTGTGTTGCCGGCCTCATCCATTGCGTAGAGGATGCGGCGGTGAACGGGCTTCAAGCCGTCGCGCGCATCAGGCAGGGCGCGCGAGACGATGACGCTCATCGCATAGTCGAGGTACGAGCGCTTAAGCTCGTCTTCGACGCTGATGAGCTGAACACCTTTGGGAAGGGTTGGTCCGCCGTTCTCGGCGGGATCGGACGTGTCTGACACGGGACCCGGTCTAATTTCTAAGGGCTCGGAGCGAGCGGTTCTGGGAAACAGAAAAGGCTAGAAAAAACTGGCCTTGATTCCGTTGGAAACTAACATCGTGACGCCTCAGTCGCAAACCAAGGACAGCTCAATGCGCCCTCTCGCCGCCCTCGTTTTTGCAGCCCTGCTGACCGCATGCTCCAGCACCCCGGACAGCGTGGAACTAGCGCGCGAACTTCAACCGCGCAGCGTGTGGATTGTTGGCGCCGACGGTCAGGCGGCCGGACAGGCCACGTTCACCGAAGCACCAACCGGCGTGTTGATTCACTTGGAATTTTTGGATCGCCGCTTGCCGCCGGGCTGGCATGGCCTGCATTTGCACGATAGCGGCGATTGCAGCGACTTCGCCAGCGGCTTCCAAGCTTCCGGCGCCCATGTCACGCTCAACCACCGGGTGCAACATGGCCTCCTGAACCGCCGCGGACCCGAGGCCGGCGATCTCCCCAACATCTTCGCAACGCCGGCGGGCATTTACGGCGCAGAGCTGTTCACACCCCACGTCACGTTGCACAGCGCCCGTATCGGCAATCGCTTACCGCTGCTGGACGAGAACGGCGCCGCTCTGCTGATCCACGCCAACCCAGACGACCAAAGCGCTCAACCCATTGGTAATGCTGGCGCACGGATCGCGTGCGCTGCGCTTACGCCACTGCCTTGAATCGGCGCTCCGCAATCGCGACCAGAAGCACGCCGCCAATCGTGAGCGCCGCGCCAAACAAGATCTGCGGCGTGATCTGGTTGTGCAGCACGACAGCCGCGAGCGTGAACGAGATCACCGGCGTCATCAGCAGATAAGGCGTGGTGCGCGAGACTTCGTATTTTTGCACCAGCCGGAACAGAAACGCGTTTGCGACGATCGACGAAACAAGGCCGCCAAAGATCAACGCGGCCCACACGATCCAGTGTGCATTGAGCGCAGCGTCCACCTGCCCAGTTTCAAACAGCAAAGACGCGCTTGCCATGCTCGGCACGATCGCTAGTGCGATCCACGCCTGCGTGGACCACACATCCATACCGCCCAAGCGCCGCACCAAAACAGTGCCAAATCCATAGCAAATCGAAGCGAGCGACACCAACGCCAAGGCGGCGCCCTGCGCGAAGACGTCCGGATCAAAATTCATCGACGCTGCGCCCAGAAACGCGACCGCGACGCCCGCCCATCGCAACGGCGATACACGCTCCTTCAACAGCAACGCCGCAAACACCACCGAAGCCGGCGCCCAAAGCTGCATCGCCACCACCATCGGCGCGATATCCGTGGCGAGCTTCAGGCCGGTGTATTGAATGCCGAAGTGGACCGGCCCGATGAAGGCCAGCATCAGCAAGAACACTGGCAGGCGCCCTTCCGACGGAGGGCGGATGAACCAGATCAGCACCACCAGGACAAACAGGAAGCGAAGCGCCACCGTCATCATTGCTGGCAAGGCGTCGACAGCGATCTTCGCGAGGATGTTGTTGACGCCCCAAATCACCGCGATCGAGAGCAGCTGGATCAGATCCAGTGGAGCAAAGGCGCGCGATGGGGTGGTCACAGCCTGCTCTTAGGCGGATTCCGCGCCCTGCGCCTGCCTACCTCTGGGGACGCCCTGCAAGCCTCACGGCGAAGTGACCGGCACACCCAAACATTGCGATGAATTGGCGGTCAAAAGCGACCACTGTAACTTGCGTTACAGTCCCCACCGAGGCAGGACCTATGTCGAAAGTAGTAGGCGGGGGCAGATGCAGGCGTTGGCATCAAAGGACGTGGGGGCGGAATATGTGCGGGACGCCGCCTGGCTTCCGCATCTCTACGATCCGCGCCGCGACAGCCTGACCTTCGCCTACCTGCCCCGCGACGCCCAACGCGCCGTCACCTTCCTCGACCCGCGCTTCATTGAGCGCAGCGCAGAATCCGGCAGCGTTCAGATCGCGCAACTTCCCGCCAGCGACATCCGCGATAACGCCGGTCCGCTGCAGTTCATTTTTCACACCGGTTTTTGCTGCTCAACACTGTTGACGCGCGCGCTCGATATTCCCGGCGTCTCGATGGGTCTCAAAGAGCCCGCCGTGCTCGCAAGCTTCGCGGACTATTGGTCCAACAGCCGCCGCAACGTCGGCGCTTTCGAAGCGCTGTCGGTCACGCTCGACCTGCTTTCGCGACCGCTTGCTCCGGGCGAGACGCAAATCGTCAAACCCAGCACAATCGTCAATCACATCATGCCGCAACTTCTCCACGCGCGGCAGGATGCGAAGGCGATCCTGCTCTATTCGAGCCTGGACTCGTTTTTGCGCGCCATCGCACGGCGCGGCGTCGAAGGACGCATTTTCGCGCGTCAGATGTTCCGCCAGTTCGCGCCGGTGAATCCGCTCGATTCCGGTTACGGCGATGAGGACGCCATCTTGTTCTCCGACCTTCAGGTCGCTGCGCAAGCCTGGCTCATGCAGATCTCGTTCATGGAGCAGATCACCAAGCGCTTCGGCGTCGATCGCATCCGTGTCCTTGATGCCGGGACGCTCCTCGCCGATCCCGTAAGCACGCTGAAACAGGTCGGCGCGTTCTTCGACATGAACCTCACGCTTGAACGCGCGCAGCAGGTCGCGAGTAGCGGCATCTTCCGCGAGCACGCAAAAGAACGCGGCCGCCCCTTCGACGTTGCCGCTCAAAAGGCGCAGTACGATGAGGCTGGCGCCGCGCACCGCGAAGAACTCATGATGGCAAAAGACTGGGCCCGCGCGCTTGCGATCCGGTGCAACGCGCCGTTAACATTGCCAGAGACAATCTTCAGCTAAGCGCCATCGCCTCGGCGGTGATCTCATAAGCCCGCACCCGCGCCGCATGGTCAAAAATATGCGATGCAAGAATGAGTTCGTCCGCGCCTGTGCGTGCAACGAACGCATCGATGCTGGCTTTTACGGAGCGCGGCGAACCAATCGCTGAGCACTGCAGCACTTGTTCAAATTGCGCCCGTTCCATGTCGTTGAGGCTTTGCTCGAACGCCGCATCAGGCGGCTGCAGCCGGCGCGGTTCGCCGCGGCGCAAACTGGCGAACGCCTGCATGAGCGACGTTGCCAAAAGGCGGCCCTCTTCGTCGGTAGGCGCCGCGAAAATGTTGAAGCCGAGCATCACGTAGGGTCTCTGCAATTGCTCCGATGGCTGAAACGTCGAGCGATAGATGTCGATCGCGCTCATCATTTGCGCGGGGGCGAAGTGTGAGGCGAACGCAAACGGCAAACCAAGCGCCGCCGCCAATTGCGCGCCAAATGTCGATGAGCCCAATATCCAAAGCGGCGTGTTCGCATCTTCGCCCGGCACTGAACGCAAACGCTGACCAGGCTCACTCGGCCCCAACAGAGCTTGGAGTTCGAGGACGTCCTGCGGGAAACGATCCTCACCGCCGATCAGCGTCCGCCGCAACGCGCGCGCTGTCAGGCCATCGCCGCCAGGGGCGCGGCCAAGGCCGAGATCGATGCGACCGGGAAATAGCGCCTCCAACGTTCCAAATTGTTCGGCGATGATGATCGGCGCGTGGTTGGGCAACATGATCCCGCCGGCGCCGACGCGGATCGTTTTCGTCGCCGCCGCAGCGTTCATGATTGTGAGCGAGGTGGCGGCGCTGGCGACACCCGGCATGGCGTGATGCTCAGCGAGCCAGAAGCGATTGTAGCCAAGCCGCTCTGCGTGCTGGGCCAAATCGCGGCTGTTCGCCAAAGCCTGCGCGACAGTTCCGCCCTCAACAATGGGCGCAAGATCGAGAACGGAAAGTGGGATCATGAAAATGATATGGGCGCCCCTCGCGGAGCGCCCAACCCTTCATATTCAATGACCAAGCTTAGAATGGAATCTCGTCGTCGAGATCCTGATTGAAGGCTTCGCGCGGGCCATCGCTGACGCGCTTTTTGCCGCTGCTGGCGCCGAAGCTCTCGCCGCCGCCGCCGGCATCATCATACGACTTGCCGCCGCCATCGCCCTTGCCGCCGAGCATGGTCAGCTCGCCGCGGAATTTCTGCAGAACGACTTCGGTCGAATACTTCTCGACGCCGGCCTGATCGGTCCACTTCCGCGTTTGCAGCTGGCCCTCGATATAAACCGTCGAGCCCTTCTTCAAATATTGCTCGGCCACCTTCGCGATGTTCTCGTTGAAGATCACCACGCGGTGCCACTCGGTCTTTTCCTTGCGCTCGCCACTCTGTTTGTCGCGCCAGTTTTCAGACGTCGCGATCGAGAGGTTCACCACCGGCTCACCGGAATTGAGCCGCCGAATTTCCGGGTCCTTGCCCAGATTGCCGATTAAAATCACTTTGTTGACGCTGCCAGCCATCGCCGACCTCCTGTTTCCTGCGCTTTAACTCGATGGACGAGGCATCCGCCGGAGCAAACCGGACGAATGTTCTCTCTATGTTCTATAATCCGACTCGCGCCATTGGTAAAGGGTCATTAACGGATCGAACCAGTAAGACGAGCTGATCAGAACCGAAACAAGGCCGCAGAACCCGCCCTCGATAGACTGCACGTAAAAATTTGTTCACTAATTGTTCTTGATGTCTGAGCGACTCCAGCTACTAAATATGGTGTCCGCTGGTGGCCCTGGCGGTCCCCGAGAAGAGAGTGATGACCACCAGAGCGCCCGCCCTGTTCGTCGGCCATGGTTCGCCGATGAACGCCATTGAAGACACGCCTTCCGCGCGCGGCTGGGCGGAGATCGCGCGGCGCTTTCCCAAACCGCGCGCCATTGTCTGCGTCTCGGCGCATTGGGTCACCGAGGGCGTGAAGGTCACCTCGAATGCGCAGCCGCGCACGATCCACGATTTCGGCCGCGGGTTTCCGCAGGCCTTGTTCGACGTTCAGTACCCCGCGCCAGGCGATCCCGATCTCGCACGCGCGATTGTCAAAAAGCTGACCGGCTTTGACGCTGAACTCGATGATAGTTGGGGGTTGGATCATGGGACGTGGAGCGTCGTGAGACACATGTACCCCGACGCTGACGTGCCGATCGTGCAAGTCAGCCTCAATGCACGACGCGGCTCGCAAGAGCATTACGAGATCGGACGCTCCCTTGCAGCTTTGCGTGACGACAACGTCGCGATCTTCGGCTCAGGTGACATCGTCCACAACCTAGCGAGCTTCTTCCGCAACCAGGGCCAGCCAACGCCGTGGGACCAGGAGTTCGACGATTACATCATCGAGGCGGTCGCGCGTCGCGATACCAGCGCGGTGCTGAACTACGCGAAGCATCCGGCAATCCCAGCCGCGAACGCCGATTGGGAGCACTTCTTCCCCATCTTCTACGCTCTCGCCGCCCAGCGCGATGACGAGCAACCATACGTCTTCAACCGCCACTTCTTCCCAGGCATCTCCATGACTTCGATCGCGTTCGGACTGCCGCAATGAGAGACGCGCTGACCCACATCCGCGTCCGCGGCGCGCGCGAGCACAATCTCAAGAGCGTAAACGTCGATATTCCGCGCAACGAGCTGGTGGTGATCACCGGTCTCAGCGGCAGCGGCAAATCCTCGCTCGCGTTCGACACGATCTACGCCGAAGGTCAGCGCCGGTACGTGGAATCGCTCTCCGCTTACGCGCGTCAGTTCCTTGAGCTGATGCAAAAGCCGGACGTGGACTCCATCGAAGGCCTCTCGCCGGCGATTTCGATCGAGCAGAAGACCACCTCGCGCAACCCGCGCTCGACCGTCGGCACCGTCACCGAAATCTACGATTACATGCGCCTCCTCTGGGCGCGTGTCGGCATTCCGTATTCGCCCGCGACGGGTCAGCCGATCGCTGCAATGCAAGTCAGCGAAATGGTCGATCGGATCATGGCGCTGAAGGAAGGCACACGCCTCTATTTGCTCGCGCCGGTCGTTCGCGATCGCAAGGGCGAATACAAAAAGGAAATGGCTGAGTACCTGAAGAAGGGCTACCAGCGCGCCAAGATCGACGGCGAGTTCTACGAACTCAGCGAGCCGCCAACGCTCGACAAAAAATTTAAGCACGACATCGATATCGTCGTCGACCGCATTGCCGTCAAAGCCGGCATCGAAACCCGCCTGGCGGATTCGCTAGAGCAGGCGTTGAAGCTCGCCGAAGGCATCGCCTTCGCGGAGATTGCAACGAGCGCATCCGAAGACGCCACTGGCAAGGCCACGCTGAAGAACAAAGCAGCGAAACCAGAGCGTCTTATCTTCAGCCAGAAGTTCGCCTGCCCAGTTTCCGGTTTCACCATTCCCGAAATTGAACCGCGCCTTTTCTCGTTCAACAATCCGGCTGGCGCCTGCCCGGCGTGCGATGGCTTGGGTGTTCAACTGAAGTTCGACGCGGACATGGTCGTGCCGGATCACGACAAGACGCTGAAGGAAGGCGCCGTTGCGCCCTGGGCCAAGGGCCCGTCGCCACTCTACGCGCAAACGCTCGAAGCGTTGGCGAAGCACTACAAAGCGAAGATCACGGCGCCCTGGAAGGAGCTGCCGAAGGAGCTGCGCAACGCCATCCTTCACGGCACAAAGGACCCGATCAAGTTCGTCTACGACGATGGCGTCCGCCGTTACGAGACGACGAAGAATTTCGAAGGCGTGCTGCCGAACCTGGAGCGTCGCTGGAAGGAAACCGACAGCACTTGGGTGCGCGAAGACCTGGAGAAGTACCAGAGCGAGGCGCCTTGCCCAGTCTGCGAAGGCAAACGCTTGAAGCCGGAAGCTCTCGCGGTGAAAGTCGCGATGACGGACATCGCCGTCGCTTCGACCATGTCGATCCGCCACGCGCGCGATTGGTTCGCCGCGCTCAACGATCAGCTCACGCCAAAGCAAAAGGAAATCGCGGTCCGCATTCTAAAAGAGATCAACGACCGGCTTCGCTTCCTTGTCGATGTCGGCCTCGATTATCTCTCACTAGGCCGCGGCTCCGGCACGCTCAGCGGCGGCGAGAGCCAGCGCATCCGGCTCGCGTCGCAAATCGGCTCCGGTCTCACCGGCGTGCTCTATGTGCTCGACGAGCCGAGCATCGGCCTGCACCAGCGCGACAACACGCGCCTGCTCGAAACGCTGCGCCGCCTGCGCGATCTCGGCAATTCCGTCCTCGTCGTCGAGCACGACGAAGAGGCAATCCTCACCGCCGATCACGTCATCGACATGGGGCCGGCGGCCGGCATTCATGGCGGCCAGATCATTGCAGAAGGCACGCCCGACCAGATTCAGAAGAACAAGAACTCCATCACCGGCGACTACCTCACTGGCCGCCGCGAAATCGCGATTCCGGATAAGCGGCGCTGGGTAAACAAGAAGCGGGTCATTAGCGTGCGCGGCGCACGCGGCAACAATCTGCAGAACATCGATGCTGACATTCCGCTCGGCACGTTCACTTGCGTGACTGGCGTCAGCGGCGGCGGCAAGTCCACGCTCGTGATCGAGACACTCTACAAGGCCGTCGCGCGCAACTGGCATGGCGCCGGCGACGTGCCGGCCGAGCACGACAAAATCGAAGGCCTCGAGCACATCGATAAGATCATCGACATTGATCAATCGCCGATCGGCCGCACGCCGCGCTCCAATCCTGCCACCTACACCGGCGCCTTCACGCCAATCCGCGATTGGTATGCTGGCCTTCCGGAATCGAAAGCGCGCGGCTACGGCCCCGGCCGCTTTTCGTTCAACGTCAAAGGCGGACGCTGCGAAGCCTGCCAAGGCGATGGCGTCATCAAGATCGAGATGCACTTTCTGCCCGACGTCTACGTCACCTGCGATACCTGCAAAGGCAAACGCTACAATCGCGAGACGCTTGAAATCCTCTACAAGGGCAAGTCGATCTCCGACGTGCTCGACATGACGGTTGAAGAAGGCGCGAACCTCTTCAACGCCGTGCCGTCAATTCGCGATAAGCTCGAAACGCTGAAGCGCGTCGGCCTAGGCTACGTCCACATTGGCCAGCAAGCGACGACGCTCTCCGGCGGTGAAGCCCAGCGCGTGAAGCTCTCGAAAGAGCTCAGTAAACGCGCCACCGGCCGCACGCTCTACATTCTCGATGAGCCAACAACGGGTCTGCACTTTCAGGACACCAAGAAGCTCTTGGAAGTGCTTCACGAACTGGTCGACAACGGCAACACCGTCCTCGTCATCGAGCACAATCTCGACGTCATCAAAACCGCGGATTGGGTTCTGGACCTCGGCCCCGAAGGCGGTGATGGCGGCGGCAAGATGATCGCGGTCGGAACGCCAGAAGACGTCGCCAAAGTGAAAGGCAGCCACACCGGCCGCTATCTCGCAGAAGCGCTGAAACGCCACGGCGAACGCAACGCCGCGCAGAAACCAAAACAAAAAGCCGCAGCTGCCGATGCGCCAGCCGCTAAGGCGACCAAACGCACCGGCAAGAAGAGCGCGACGGGCTAAGCCTGAGGCGCGGCCCGCTCGATCTTGCTTTCTTCAAGCGCCGCCTGAACAGCGCGCGTCTCTACACCATACCAAAGGACGTAAAAGACGAGTGCGACGGTGAACGACACGAGTTGTCCGCCAATATAGATCGCGGTCGAAGTTGGGCTCGCAAACATCGCCGTCGACGCCTCCAGGCTAGCTTGTTCGTAAGCGCGCATGAACGCGTCCGGGTCGGTTTGCGCCAATGTCCAATCCAAGCCACCAAACAATTGCGAATAGTAGGAGCCAAGCACGATCGCGCCGACGATGGTGGCGACGATCAGATAGATGACGAAAAGCAAAAAGTACGCGCCAAACAGCGCCCAGAACCGACCGCTGGAAACCGACCACGCCTTGAAAGGCGCGAACTCGCCGATGCCAATGGACGTGGCCGAAGCCGGCGAAAGACGCACGGTCGTGTAGAGCCATGCAAACAGAGCGAGCACGATCGCCGCAAATGCAATCCAACCACCGTACTCACCTGCGCTGGCGGCGGCCATCGTCACCGCTGTAACAACGACGAAGAAAATCACACCACTGATCAGAGTGTAGAAGAACCAAAACCAGTACGTGCCATAGACGCGCCACATGTCATGACCGAAGTGCAGCTGCAGCGCGCCACTCCGTTCGCCACGCAACATCCAACGAATGCAGGCAGACTCATAGGCCGCCAAAAGAACGAACTGCAAAATTACAAACACCAGGACCAGCGGGATGATCAGCAAAAACGCGGCCCCGTTTGGCGGCGCCTCGCTGTACGTCTCGCCCCGCGCCTGCGCAGCAATGACCTCGTTGTACCAAGTCATAAACGAGGCGCCATCGAGAGCGACCCATCCAATGCCGATGATCACGGCATACAAGGCGATGAACGCAACGACGTAGGCGATCGACGTCCAAATCAGTGCGCCACCCCTCTCGCGCTTCTGAAGGGCGAAAAACGTCGCATTTAACTTTTCTGCCATGGCATCCCCTGTGGCGGTAGGAGAGCATGGCGCGCGAGAGAGGAGAGATCAATCGCGCTTTGAGCTGGGCTCGATCATCAGCGCCGGAACACCGCAAGTTTTATCGCGTACGGTGAAGACGCGCGTTCTCCGCTTCATGCCCACGCGCACGTCGGACACGCTGAGCCCAGCTCGGGCCAGCCGCTCGCGTTCGCCATCGGCGTCGGCAACGCGCCAAGATAGTCCCCAGAGCTTGTCACGGCCGTCAGGTAGCGTGTCATCTTGAATAATCTCAACAACGCCATCGCCGCATCGAAAGAACATGAGGCGCCGGCCCATGACATCGCGATCCAGCCGCATGTCCAAACCAAGCCGCGCACCATAAAGCGCCGCGGCGCGCTCGCCATCCGGCGTGCGAATAACAATATGATCGAGGCCACGATGATCTGACGTCGCGCGCGGCTCGTCACGCTGCAAGAAAAAGAGACGCACACCATGCGTGCGCTCCGTGCTGGCGCGAAAGCTCCGATAGCCAGCACCGGACACAATTGCTTCGGGCGCCAATCCAACACGCTCGCAGCGCACGCGCGCGCTCTCAAGATCGCCCACCGCAAAGACCAGGCTCTTCAGCCCTTCGCCGCCATCATCGAGCGCCGCTTGCAACCGCGCCGCGCCTGGCCCGGCAGGGGCCATGAGTTCAACGGCGATATTGCCTGTCGTGATGATCGCCGTCGCGACATCGGCCGCGATCAAAACCGGCGCCGCCTTTTCGCCGAGCAACGTCTCATAAGCCGAAACGCCGCCCTCGATATCACGTACCGCGACGACGACATGATCGAAGCCCGTGATCAATCGCAGCCATCCCGGCGTCCCTGGAAGATCACGCGCTCCGGCCCGTCACCAACGACAGCAATGCGCAGGCCCTCGCCGTGCGAATCAATGAACGCGCGTCCACCCTCAAGCGAGCCACCTTCACCGCGCGCGACGCGCCAACACTTGGTGGCAGCGCCCGACGCATCCAGCTCACACAACGAATGACCATTCTCGGACGGCTCAAGCGTATAACGCGTCGAAACAGGCGCGCCCACTTGCCTGTAGACCAGCCGTGACCCAGCGAGCACATCTGGCCGCGTACGGTCGGGCAGCCAGCGCATCGTCGTCGCCCCGACATCACGGTTGATCCAACACCCTCGGACCTGCTGATCCGGCGGCACATTTGACGGCGTGCTCGCGCACGCCGCTGCGAAAAGAAGGCAGGCGACAGCTCTTTTCATGTGGCCGGCAACTCCCCTGTAGCTTCCAGCTCAATCGGTCCCGTCATCAGGACACGGTCATCGCCGGCGCGCCACTCAATCTCAAGTGAACCACCGTCCGCGATGACTTCCACTTTCCGCCCTGTCCGGCCCTGCCGGTGAGCCGCCACCACGGAAGCGCAGGCGCCGGTGCCGCACGCTTTCGTAAGGCCTGTCCCGCGCTCCCAGGTCCGCAACCGGATTTGCTCCGGGGATCGAACTTCGGCGAAGCCGACATTCACACGCTGCGGAAACAATGGATCGTGCTCCACGGCCGGCCCAAGGCTCTCGATCGGCACAGCCCGCACATCATTGACGAAGAATATAACATGCGGATTGCCCATGCTCAGCGCACCGGGCCCGGCATGACCTCCCGCTTCAAAATCGAGCTGTGCCGTATCCATCGCGCGCGCGAGCGGCACCTCTTCCCAGCGCAAAAGCGGCGAGCCCATATCGACAGTGATCAATTTGTCGCCGCGGCGTTCGGCGTAGAGAATGCCAGCCGGCGTTTCGATCCGCCGCGGCGAGGCGCCGCCTTCTTCCATCAACAGCCAAGCCACACACCGCGTCGCGTTCCCGCACGCATCGACTTCGCCACCATTTGAGTTCCAGATGCGCATATAAGCGTCGCCGCGAATGGAGCGCTCGACAGCGATCACCTGATCGCAGCCAAGCCCCGTATCCCGATCCGCGATGGCCTGCGCTTGCGCCTGTGACAGCGGCAACGAGCCACGCGACCGCGCGTCGATAATGACAAAGTCGTTGCCACAGCCGTTCATCTTGAAATAGCGCATTGGCTCGAATGTAAGATGTTTCGCGGGCCTGCGCCATGCGCGCCCTGCCGCAAGCCCGCTAAACGTCGAGTTGCCCTTTTCCAGACCGTCTCAATCTGCTTGGTTGGCCGCCAATTGGGGATTGAGGGATTTTCATGCGCTTTGCCGCTTTCGCCGCGACAGCCCTCGCGGCTCTCGTCCTTGTCGCGTGCGCCAGCACGTCAACCATGTCAGCCACAGCGAGTTCGCCAACTATGACCGGTGAAGACCCTTATCTTTGGCTGGAAGAGGTCGAAGGCGATCGCGCGCTGACATGGGTCCGCGAACAAAACGCCCGCTCACTGCCGCAGCTGGAGAACGACCCGCGCTTTGCCGCATTGCTGACCGACGCTACAGCCCTCGCCAACAGCCGCGATCGCCTGCCAACCGGCGGCATCTTCGAAGGCTATTATTACAATTTTTGGCAGGATGAGGCCCACGTCCGCGGCATCTACCGCCGCGCTCGTCTCGATGCGTTTGCGCGCGATGGCGCCCCGCAATGGGAAACGGTTCTCGACATCGACGCCGTCGCGGCGGCCGAGAGCGCCAATTGGGTGTTCAAAGGCATCGACTGCCTCGAAGGCACGACGCTTTGCCTCGTCTCACTTTCCGACGGCGGCAAGGACGCGACCACCTATCGCGAATACGATCTCGCGACGCGCAGTTTCGTACCTAACGGCTTCACACTCCCTGAGGCGAAGTCGGGCGTAACTTGGCTCGATCGCAACACGCTCATCGTCGCCACCGATTGGGGCGCGGGGACGATGACGGAAAGCGGTTATCCGTTCGTGGTGAAGCGGTGGGCGCGCGGCACGCCGCTTTCCTCCGCCATCGAAATCATGCGCGGCGCCGCCACCGACGTCGGTGTCTTCGGCGGCGTGTTGCAAGACACGGATGGCCGCCGTGTGCCAATCGCCGTGCAAGCCACGACGTTCTTCGAATCGACTAACTTCCGTCTCGACGGCGCAACGCCGCAACGCATCAACTTGCCGCCCAAATCTTCGATTCAAGGCGTCTATCATGGCTTCCTGATCGCGACTTTGCAGGAAGCATGGCGCGGCCATCCGCAGGGCGCGCTGATCGCTTATCCGCTCAGCGAAACCGGCAGCGAAAGCCCGCATGTCACCGTTCTGTTCGCACCGAACGCGCGTCAATCAATCGAAGGCGTCTCGATCACGCACGATGCCATCATCGTTGCTGGTTATGAGAACGTACGCGGCCGTCTGCTCCGCATCGCGCGGAACGGAAACGAATGGGCCACAACCACAATCGCGCTGCCGGAAAACGGCTCCGTCACGATGGCTGGTTCGTCTCCGACAGAGAGCCAAGCCTTCGCCGTGTTCGAAGATTTCCTGACACCAGACACGCTCTACGCGCTTGACCAAAACGCTACGAGCGCACGCGCTTTGCGCTCGCTGCCGGCGCAATTCGATTCTTCACCCTACGTGTCCGAACAGTACGAAACGGCCAGCGCCGATGGCACGCGTGTGCCGTACTTTGTGCTGCGCCGGCGTGACATGCCGTTCAACGGCGAGAACCCGACCTTGCTTTACGCTTACGGCGGCTTTCAGGTGTCCTACACACCGAGCTACAGCCCAAACGTTGGCAAACTCTGGCTTGATCGCGGCGGCGTCTATGTTCTCGCCAACATCCGCGGCGGCGGCGAATTCGGGCCTGCTTGGCACCAAGCGGGCCTCCGCACACATCGCCAAGTGATTTACGACGATTTCTACGCAGTAGAGCGCGATCTCGTTGAACGTCGCATCACGACCCCGCGCCGTCTCGGCATCATGGGCGGCTCGAACGGCGGCCTGCTGATGGGCGTGATGCTCAATCAACATCCGGAGATGATCAACGCAGCCGTCGTGCAAGTGCCGCTGCTGGACATGCTGCGCTACGACCAACTCCTCGCCGGCGCTTCGTGGGTCGATGAATACGGCTCACCCTCAAACCCGGAAGAGCGCGCCTTCTTAGAGACCATCACGCCGTACCAAAACTTGCGCCGCCGCGATGATTTCCCGTTGCCGCTCGTCGTCACATCAACCAAGGACGACCGCGTCCATCCTGGCCACGCACGCAAATACGTCGCGCGCATGTTGGAGCTCGGCATGCCCGTTCTCTATTACGAAAACATCGACGGCGGCCACGCCGCCGCCGCCAACCTCAACGAAGCCGCGCGGAGACGTTCACTTGAATACACATATCTGATGCAGCGTTTGATGGACTGAGGGAGCACGGGCTTTCACGCTTCCCGAACGCATCCCCGGCGAAAGCCGGGGTGCGATCCGGGACCCAAGGGATGACAAACCGCAGCGTATTTGCCCCTAGGTCCCGGCTCTGCGCGGCTGTCGCCGCTTGCCCGGGAAGCGTGGAGTCCGCGATCTATCCTCCGCATACGCACCGGTCATTGGAGGGTTGGAGCGCGGGGCTCCGCCCCGCATTTTTCCCGCCTTCGACAAGCTCGGACCTCGTATCCTTGAAGCACTCCCAACCTTCATAGATACGAGCACGGCGGCGCCTTGATTTTGCTTGGGCGGGCGGAGACAAGCGCACGAGAGGTAGTTTCATGAACGTTCTGCGTGCAGTGATCGGAATTCTGGGCCTGGCCCTGCTCGGCCTGGTCATCTGGGCCGGGTTCTCCATGCAGGATCTGCATGGCGGCTTCCTCGATCAGTTCGGCGTCATCGTCACCTTGCCGTGGGGCATCGCCAGCCTCGCCGATCTTTATATCGGCTTTGTCTTCTTCAGCGTGATCGTCTTTCTGACCGAGCGATCCTTGGTGGTCGCGGCGCTGTGGGCTGTGCCGATTTTCATCCTCGGCAACATTTGGTCCGCGGTCTGGCTGGTCATTCGCTTGCCGCACCTGGCCAAGCAATTGTCGAAGCCCGACTGGCCGACCTCCTAAAACAATTCGCGCAGTACGCCCGCGAGCGTCCGCGCCTCTTCTTCGCGCTGACCGCCCTCGCGCCACGCAACGCCAAGCGAACGCCCCACCATCGGCGTTGCAAACTGACGCACCGCAACATACGCGCCGGCGGTCGCGCCGGCCTCGGCCGCAATCTTCGGCAAAAGCGTCACGCCCATGCCGCCGCTGACCATCTGCACCAAGGTATGCAAACTCGTGGCGCCAACATCGGTCGAGCGCTTACTGCTCGGCAAACGGCATGCGGCCAGCGCGTGATCGCGCAAGCAATGGCCGTCCTCCAAAAGCAGAAGTTCCTCGCTTCGCAAGTGCTCGGGCGCCAGATCATTGCGCTTCGCCAGCGGATGATCTTCGGGGCACAGAAAGAGGAATTCGTCCTCGGCAATCGGAACGCTGGTGATCCCTTGCGCCTGGTACGGCAACGCGATGAGAGCTGCGTCAATCGTCCGCGCGCGCAACGCCTCAATCAGTCGGCCGGTCAAATCTTCACGCAAATGCAGGCGCATCTTTGGAAACTTGCGCTTCAGCAGTGGCAATGCGCGCGGAAGCAAGAAGGGCGCAATCGTTGGAATGGCGCCAAGGCGAAAGACGCCAGAGAAGGGCTCGCCCGCGGCCTGCACCGCCCGCACCAATTCCTCGACCTCACTGAGCGCGATCGCCGCCCGCTCCGCCGCCTCTTCACCCGCCGGCGTCAGCACCGCGCCCAGCCGCCCGCGCTCAACCAACGTCACACCCAAAGACGTCTCAAGATCCTTGATCCCCGCCGAGAGCGTGGGCTGCGTTACCCCAACGGCCTCCGCCGCCGCCACAAAGCTCCGCTCCGCCCGGAGCGCAGTCAAAAACTGCAACTGCCGCAACGTAGGCATCGAAGACGCAGGCAAGCGGTCGTCCATAGACAAACTCTATTCCAACTCCGTCTCATATTGGGTGTGCGCGTATGGTCGCAACCCGGAACGGGCGGCGGGGCAGCACGTTGTTCTGCCAAGCCCCGCTGCGCCGAGACCCTCCCCCCGCATCGGCGCACTTCCTCTATCCCTCCTCGAGAGGGGAGAGGGCGGGGCGACTTCCTGGACTTTAAGCCGCTGCGCGCACCGCAGGCGCCACGAGCGCTTTAAGCGGCATGCGGACGACAAACGTCGAGCCTACGCCGCGTTCACTGGTGACCGTGACCGAGCCGCCGACCGCATGCGCCATACGCTGCGCAATCGAAAGTCCGAGCCCCATGCCGCCTTTTTCGCGCGTGGCGGAGCCATCAATTTGAGTGAACGCCTTGAACAATTTCGGCATGTCATCCGCCGCGATACCCACGCCGGTGTCGGACACGGAAATGACCAGCATCTCTCGCTCGAAATTTTCACAATCGGCCGTCACAGCAATCAGTCCGTTCGACGTAAACTTCACAGCATTCGACAGCAGCGCCGCAAGGCAGACGGCGAGTTTGCTGCCATCTGTGTAGGCCCGCTCTGCCTCGTTCGTGACGCGCAGCGAAATACGGTTGCCTGCACTGCGCGCTTCATTTTGCACTGCGTTGATGGCTTCTTCGATCAGCTTACGAACATCGACGTCCCTCGCCTGCATGCTGTCGACGCCAGCGTCCAAGCTCGAAAAATTCAGGATCTGATCAATAAGCCCGAGCAGGTGACGCGCCGAATTGCTGATCCGGCTAGCATCATCCGAAAGCTCCCGGCGGCCCTCCGCCGCCAGATCTTCCTGAATGATCTCCGCATAACCGATCACGGCATTGAGCGGCGTGCGCAATTCGTGCGTCATTACAGCCAGAAACTCGGATTTAGCGCGGTTCGCCTCTTCCGCTTCAGCGCGCTTTACCTCGGCCTCAAGCTGTCGTTCTTTCGCGGCCTTGTGGGCCGCGGTCCAGCCAGCGACCATCTTGCCGTTGTTAAGCGCCGAGCGCGTAACGTAAGCCAGAAAGCCAACCACGCCGCAGCCAACACCGAGCGCGCCCTGCGTTGCGTTCAACGCCGCAGGATCGAATGGAATGAACGGCATCGCCAACAACGCGATCGTCGGCGGAATGGCGGCGAGGTACATGAAGCGGGGCGCTTGGAACGTGAACATCATCACGCTCACCAGCGAACTTGCCGCAACCAAAACGCCGAGCACCCGGCCCGGCCCGCCGCCAAGCGCGGCCAGCGCGACCGGCATCGCGGCGTAAATAGCTATGCTAAAAAGCGTGCCCCAGATGAATAATACGCCGGCCGTCTTGCGATCTTCCTGGCCGCGTTGTTCGAGGTAGGAATTGCCGAGCATGAAGTCGAAACACATCGAAAGGCCGAGCACGAGGTACCAGCTGAAGCCGGCGGAGGCATTCTCGAGCACCAAGGCTGCGCCAATCGCGTAGATCGCGCCGATAGCCAAGCGCCAGCGCAGGCTTTTCACCTGTCCTCTGGCCGCGGCCAGCATTGACGGGTCTTGCAAATTGATCACGGACGCTCCGCATGAGCGAGACTCACTCGCATACGAAAAATGCAGGGAATCCGATTAACCGAAGGTTTGCACGCCCTACCGCACGCGTTATTTGGCCTTAAGAATTTTTCGCTATGGAGCGCTCATGAGCGACTTTGATGCGGTTGTGGTCGGCGCAGGCGCCGTGGGCCTGGCTTGCGGCTATCAATTGGCCAAAGCCGGAAACAGCGTTCTGGTGCTGGAAAGCGCCAATCGTATCGGCTCCGGCGTTTCGTCGCGAAATTCCGAAGTCGTGCACGCGGGCTTCTATTATCCGAGCGGCTCGCTCAAGGCCAAGTTCTGCGTCGAAGGCCGGCGCGCCATGTATCAATTCCTGGCCGATCACAACGTCGCTCATCAAAAGTGCGGCAAGCTCTTCGTCGCCACCGAAGAGAACGAAATTCCGCCTATCGAGAAGTATTTCAAACAGGGCCAGATCAACGGCGTCGAGAATGCGCGCTGGATCAGCGGCGCTGAGGCGCGATTGCTTGAGCCGCAACTGCGGTGCGTGCGGGCCGTCGAATATCTCGAAAGCGGCGTCATGGATGCGCATGGCTACATGGACGCGCTTGAAGGGGAGATCGAGGCGCTTCACGGCGCAGTGGTGCTGAACTCGCCGTTCCTCGGCGCAACGCCAACATCAGAAGGCTACGAAGTACGCGTCGGCGGCGAGAGCCCGACAACCATCGGCACGCGCAAGCTCGTCATCTCTTCAGGCCTAAGCGCGCAAAAGTGTGCGGACGCCATCGAAGGCTTCCCGAAAGAGCGCATCCCGACGCAGTATTTGGCGAAGGGCAACTACTTCACCATCAGCATGAAGGCGCCCTTCGCGCGGCTCATCTATCCGCCGCCGGTGCCAGGCGCGCTCGGCACCCACTATCGCCGCGACCTTGGCGGCGCGGCCCGCTTCGGCCCCGACATCGAGTGGATCACGGAAGAAAATTACGTCGTCGATCCCAAGCGCGCCGACGATTTCTACGACGCGATCCGCAAGTTCTGGCCGGGCCTACCCAACGACGTGCTCACCGCCGACTACGCCGGCATCCGCCCGAAGATCCACGCGCAGAACGAGCCGCAGCCGGACTTCGTGCTCGACAGCCCGAACGATCACGGCATGGAAGGGTTGATCTGCCTCTTCGGCATCGAAAGCCCAGGGCTGACTTCATCGCTAGCTATTGGCGCAGAGGTGACCCGCCGTCTGGCGGTTTGACGCTTACCGCTCGGACAGCTAAGTACCCGCGCATGCGCCAGCTTTAAGCTGCGCTTTGACCGGCACAGGTCCCATATTTGGGTCCGGAGGCTGGCGAGGCACCCCGCCCGACGTGATCGTCCGGCGGGGTAAAACTGCTTTTGGCGCACGGAGTTTGAATGTTTGAAGCCCTAACAGACCGCCTATCAGGCGTCTTCGACAAGCTCACCGGGCGCGGCGCGCTCAGTGAAGCTGATGTCGAGGCCGCTCTGCGCGAAGTGCGCGTGGCGCTGTTGGAAGCCGATGTCGCGCTGCCGGTGGTCAAGGACTTCATCGCCAAGGTGAAGATCGAGGCGGTTGGCGAGAGCGTCGTCAAGGCGGTGAAGCCGGGTCAGCAGGTCGTCAAGATCGTTCACGACCAATTGGTCGCGACGCTTGGCGGCGGCGGCCCGCCGGAGGGCCTTCGCGTCAACGGCGAGCCGCCAAACGTCATCATGATGGCCGGCCTTCAAGGCTCGGGCAAAACCACCACCACTGCAAAGCTCGCGTTGCGTCTGACCAAGACGGACAAGAAGCGCGTGCTGATGGCCTCGCTCGATACGCGCCGCCCGGCCGCGATGGAGCAATTGGCCTCGCTCGGAAAGAGCATCGGCGTTGATGTTCTGCCGATCGTGGCAGGCCAAAGCGCCCAGGACATCGCCAAGCGGGCGCTGAGCCAAGCCCGCCTCACCGGCCACGATGTCCTTATTCTCGATACCGCCGGCCGCACCACGCTCGATGACGAGATGATGGATGAAGCCGCGTCGATCGCGCAGATCGCCAAGCCCGGCGAAGTTCTGCTCGTCGCCGACAGCTTGACCGGTCAGGACGCCGTCGAGACCGCCAGGCGCTTCCATGAGCGCCTGCCGCTCACTGGCCTTGTGCTGACCCGCGCCGACGGCGATGGCCGCGGCGGCGCCGCGCTTTCGATGCGCGCTGTTACGGGTCTGCCAATCAAATTCCTCGGCGCCGGCGAGCGTCCGGATGCGCTTGAGGTATTCGACGCCCGCCGGATCGCGGGCCGCATCCTCGGCCAAGGCGATATCGTCGGCCTTGTCGAAAAAGCGGTCGAAAACGTCGATCGCGCCGAAGCCGAGAAGATGGCGGCCAAGCTCGCCAAAGGCCGCTTCGATTTCGACGACCTCGAAAAGCAACTCGGCCAGGTTCTCCAGATCGGCGGCCTGAAGGGCGTTATGGGCATGCTGCCCGGTGTCCAGAAGATGAAGAGCCAGATCAGTGAGTCACAGCTCGATGACCGCCAGATCCACCGCCAGATCGGCATCATCAGGTCGATGACCAAGTCCGAACGCGCCAAGCCCGACCTGATCAACGGCCGCCGCCGCGCCCGAATCGCGAAGGGCTCAGGCGTCCAGGTCGTGGAGGTCAACCGCCTCCTGAAGATGCATCGCAACATGGCCGACATGGCGAAAGCCATGGGCAAGGGCAAAATGCCCTTCGGCATGCCGGGGATGGGCGGACCCAACCCTGAAGCACTGAAACAACTAGGGTCCGGTAAGGCGTTGCCGGGTCTTAACCCTCAATCTGGGCTTCCAGGGCTTTCTGGTGGCCTGCCGGGCCTTCCCGGAAGCAACAAAAAAAGCTAAGAGTTCAAAGGAGAAGCGTAGAAATGTCCCTGAAAATCCGTCTGGCCCGTGGTGGCGCGAAGAAGCGCCCATACTACTCAATCGTGGTGGCCGACAGCCGTAGCCCTCGTGATGGGCGTTTCATCGAGAAAGTTGGAACATACAACCCTATCCTGAAGGCTGACGATCCGAACCGGGTCAACCTGAAGCTGGAGCGGATTCAGGACTGGATGAGCAAGGGCGCCCTGCCGACCGATCGCGTTGCGCGGTTCCTCGACAAAGCGGGCGTTTTCAAGCGCGAAAGCAAGAACAACCCAAACAAAGCTAAGCCCGGCAAGAAGATGACCGAGCGCGCCGAAGCTGAGGCCGCTGCGTCAGCTGCCACTGCCGAGACCGCAACGGAGGCATAAGGAACACCTGTGGCCGAGAAGAAGTCCGCCCTGACTAAACCGAAGGCTGCCGCCAAGGCCGCACCGGCTGCTGCCAAGAAGGCAGCGCCGGCCGCTCCGCGCCGTGGCGAGCCCGCACCGAAGAAGGCCGCTGCGCCGACCCCGCCGCCCGCCAAGGCGGCGGTGAAGGCCGCAAAGCCCGATCCGAAGGCCAAGACCGCGCCGCCGCCGCCGAAAGCTGCGGCCAAGGCGGCGCCTGCGCCGAAACCGGCTCCGCCGCCGGCTCCTAAGCCGGCGGCGAAGGCCGCGCCGAAGGCAGCAGCCAAGCCGGAGAAGAAGGCCGACGTGAAGGCCGTAGCGAAACCTGCGGCGCCAGCGCCGAAGGCAGCGGTTAAACCCGAGCCCAAGGCGAAAGCGGCGCCGCCGCCGAAACCGACGAAGGCAGCAAAGCCAGAGCCGGAGCCGAAAAAGCCAGCGAAGGCCACAAAGCCAGCGCCGGAGCCGAAGCCGGTAAAGGTCGCGCCGGTCAAGGCTGAAAAGCCGCCGAAGCCGCCCAAGCCGCCCAAGGCTGAAAAGCCGCCGAAAGCTCCAAAGCCACCGAAACTTGCCCCCGTCGCTGCAGCGCTCGCCAAGCCGATCCCATCGAAGCCGATGGCCGTCGCCGCTGGCCGGGCCCAGCCAATTACGCGCGCGCCGCTGCCGACACCGGTTCGCATGGCGCCGAAGCCGCTTGTGGCGCCGAAACCGGTCGCCGAGCAGCCGGAAGTCGTTGGCGATCTGAAGGACGTGCCGGCGTTCAAGCCGAAGAGCACGGTCAACAAAGGCATGATCATGGTTGGCGCCATCGCCGGCGCGTTCGGTGTGAAGGGCGAAATTCGTTTGCGCGCTTTCACTGAGAAGAAAGACGGCGTGATCGCCTATGGCCCGCTTTATGACGAAGCCGGCAAAGTTCTGCTGAAGCCGAAGAGCTGGCGTGAACTGAAAGACGGCGTGGCCGTTATTGCTCCTGAGATCAAAACCAAGGAGCAAGCCGACGCCATGAAGGGCCAAAAGGTCTTCGTGCCGCGCGCCAATCTTCCAGGCACCGCGAAAGACGAGTTCTACGTCGTCGATCTGCTCGGCTCACGCGCCGAAGCGCTCGACGGCACGGTGCTCGGCGACATCGTAGCTGTGTGGAATTTTGGCGCTGGCGACATCCTTGAGTACAAGCCGCCGAATGGTGGGGCGAACGTGCGCGTGATCTTCACGCGCGAGGCTGTCCCGCACGTCGATCTCGCCGCCAAGCGCGTCGTGCTCGATCCACCGGCGCCTGAGCCTATCGAAAAGTAGCGCTTCGAGTTACGAAGCGAGGCGATGTTCAAGGCCTCAATCATCACGCTCTTCCCGGAAGCCTTTCCGGGTGTGCTCGGCGTTTCGCTGATTGGCAAAGCGCTGCGCGATGGCTTGTGGGCGCTTGAAACAACGCAGCTGCGCGACTTTGGCCAAGGTCCGCACAAGAATGTCGACGACACGCCTTCTGGCGGCGGCGCCGGCATGGTGCTGCGCGCCGATGTGGCGGCGGCGGCGATCGATAGCATCGCACGCGATGATCGCGCGCTGATTTACCTTTCGCCACGCGGCAAGCAATTCAATCAAGCTATGGCGAAGGAATGGGCAACCGGTCCCGGCGTCATCCTCTTCTGCGGCCGCTTCGAAGGCTTGGACGAACGCGTCATTGAAGCGCGCGGCATGCAGGAAGTCGCCGTAGGTGAAGCCGTGCTTGCCGGTGGTGAAGCTGCGGCGATGGTGCTGCTCGAAGCGTGCGTGCGTCTCATTCCCGGCGTGCTTGGCAATGAAACATCGACCGTTGAAGAGAGCTTTAGCGACGGTTTGCTCGAGCATCCGCAATACACGCGCCCGCGTGAGTGGGAAGGCCGCAGCATTCCTGACGTGCTCACCTCAGGCGACCACGCGAAAATCGAAGCCTGGCGCAAGTCCGAGCGCGAGCGGATCACGCGCGCGCGGCGCAAGGATTAGGGCGCGACGCGATAGCCGTCGTTGGGGCCAATCCAGATCACACGTTGCGTTTGTTGCGGCTGCGGCGTGCCGCCGACTGTTGTTTCGGCGCGAAAGCCGTTGCCGTCAGCGGTCAGCGTCAAGCAGCTTTCCTGGTTCAGCATGGGCGCGAGCTGCTCTGTCAAACCAGCGCGGATATCACGCGTGTCCGCCTCGCTCGCGGGGGCGCCTTCAACCGTGAAGGTCGCGCGGGCAATGTCGGCCGCAGAAAGCGGGCCGCAAATGGCGTTGTTGCTTACGACAACCGGCGAGCTAACGCGCATGATCACAACCGGCTGCGGCATGATCAAAACCCACGCTACGTTATCGATCACGCCGTTGGCCGCGAATGTGTAGCCGCCCAGGCTCTGGCAGGTCTTCGCCGTCACATTGGGCTCAAAGCACTGGAGCTGCCCTTGGCGAGCTGGGGCGAGCACGTCAGCGGTTTGCGCGCCAGCAGGCGCCGCTGACAGCGACAGCCCAATCACTAGTCCAAGCATCGCCAGACGCATGCCCGCCTCCTCAAAACCTGCGCGGCCTTAGCCGCAAATGCGTGGCGGGCGCTACCGTGCTAAGCACCGGCTACAAGCGGCCTGCCCCAAGACGGCCAGAATTCAGCGAGAGGAACGTCAGATGCGCCGCGCAATACTCGCCCTCTTCTGCCTCGCCGCTTGGCCAGCAGCCGCCCAGACACCGGCGGCCACGCCTGAACTCACACGCGCCTCCGCCGCCATCGGCGCGATGTGGCGTCCAGTGGAAGGCGCGCTGAGTGCGGAGACGATCTCCGCCGCCTGCGCTGGCGCTGAGCAAGAGATGCAGGCTCTGGACGCCGCAATGCCGGCCGAATTGGACGATGAATCGGCGGCGCGGGTGCGCGGCCTGAGGGGCCTCCACGTCGTTCCCGTCGCGGGCACGCCGGGCGCCGCCTATTTCTTTCCGCCGCTTAACATGCCCTGGTTTCACAGCGGCCTGGGCGGCTTTTCGGTGATCAACGAGGCTGAGGGCTTTATCGGCGTGCGCGACGCTGGGGGCCAGGAATTGGCCTTCCAGGTTGGCCGCGCCGGGACCCGCCCGATGCTTCGTATCCGCCGCCCAAGCGGTGAAATCGTCACCTTCGCCGGGTGCCAGCCGATCGCTCCTTTGGAGTAGTCCAGTACCCCCTCGACAGGCGCGCGCGCTTCCCTTATACGCCCCGCTTTCCGGTTTTCTGGAGGAGGGCGCGCACTGTCGCGCCCCCTGGTGCGTCTATGAACCTGATCGATACGCTTGAAAAAGAAGAAATCGCCCGCGTCACTAAGGGCAAGACCGTCCCCTCTTTCGATCCGGGCGACACGCTGCGCGTGAACGTGAAGATCAAAGAAGGCGATCGTGAGCGCGTGCAGGCCTACGAAGGCATTTGCATCGCCCGCGCTGGCGGTGGCCTCAACTCGAACTTCACCGTTCGCAAGATCAGCTTCGGCGAAGGCGTAGAACGCGTGTTCCCGCTGTTCTCGCCGACGGTCGACTCGATCGAAGTCGTGCGCCGCGGCAAAGTCCGTCGCGCAAAGCTGTACTACCTGCGCGATCGCCGCGGTAAGTCGGCCCGCATCACTGAGCGCACTGGCGGCGCCCGTGAAGAAGACTTCGTCGGCGAAGCTAACGACGCCGGCGGCGAAGCGACGAAATAAGACACACCCATTCCGGAACGATGTTTCCAAAGAGCGCTCATCGCTGAGCGCTCTTTTCTTTTGGTAATTGTGTTTATGGGTCCCGGACTTGGCGCGGCGCGCCAATCCGGGAATGGGTGTTGACGTTGCACACGCACACGCTCACCTGACGCCAGCACATGAACGCGCCGACAAAGCCACCGCGCGCGGATGTCGAGATCCTGACACTCGGCTGCCGCCTCAACGCTTACGAGAGCGAGGCAATGCGCGCGCTCGCAGGCGAGGCTGCGCTTTCCAACGCCGTGATCGTGAATACCTGCGCTGTCACTGGCGAAGCTGTGCGCCAAGCGCGCCAAGCCATACGCCGCGCGCGACGCGAGCGGCCGGACGCAGAGATCATCGTCACCGGCTGCGCGGCGCAGATCGATCCGCAGAGCTTTGCGGCGATGCCGGAAGTGAGCCGCGTCATTGGCAATGCCGAAAAGATGCGCGCCGAGAGCTTTGCGCGCACTGAAGAGCGCGTCTCCGTGGCCGACATCATGAGCGTGCGCGAGACAGCGTCACATTTGATCGACGGATTCAGCGAACGCACGCGCGCCTATATTCAAGTGCAAAACGGCTGCGATCATCGCTGCACGTTTTGCATCATACCATTCGGTCGTGGAAACTCACGTTCATCGGCTGCGGGCGATGTGGTTGAACAAGTACGCCGCCTCGCCGCGAACGGCGTGCCGGAAGTTGTGCTCACCGGCGTTGACCTCACCTCGTGGGGCGCGGACTTGCCAGGTCAGCCGCAACTCGGCGCGCTAGTCGCACGTATTCTGAAGCTCGTACCGGAGCTGCCGATGCTGCGGCTCTCGTCTCTCGATGCAATCGAGATGGACGAGCAATTGTTCGAATTGGTGACGCAACACGAACGCGTCGCGCCCTATCTGCATCTCTCCCTGCAGCACGGCGACGATCTTATCTTGAAGCGCATGAAGCGGCGTCATTCACGCGCAGATGCAATCGAGCTTTGTCAGCGCGTTAAAGCGGCGCGGCCGGAAATCGCGCTTGGCGCCGATCTGATCGCGGGCTTTCCAACTGAGACCGAAGCGCATGTCGAAAACTTGATCTCTATCGTTGATGAATGCGGGCTCGCGTACGTGCACGCCTTCCCGTTCAGCCCACGCGAAGGCACCCCGGCCGCGCGCATGCCGCAAGTCGATCGCCACATCGTGAAAGCGCGCGCAGCGCGGTTACGCGACGTCGGGGCCGCCGCATTGAAGCGACACCTTGATGCTTGGGTTGGTCGCGAAGAAATTGCTCTGATTGAACGGGGAGGCTTCGCGCGGCTGCCGGATTTTACACCGGTTCTGCTTGGAGCGCCGGCGCCCCCGCCCGGAGCGCCGGTGCAGGCCGGCGGGGGCGCCGGCGCTCCAAGAGTTCGCCTCCGCTTCACCGGCCATGACGGTCAGCATCTGATTGGCGTGGCCGCATGATTTGGGGTCTGTTCGACAAGAAAAAGAAGCCGGCGGACGCAACGCCGGAGCAAGCCAAAGGCTTGTTTGACGGCTTGCGCAAATCGTCCGCGAAACTCGCCGACAGCTTCACCTCGGTTTTCACCAAGGAGAAGCTCGATGCCGCCGATGTGGCGGAACTGGAAGAAACGCTTATCGCGTCGGACATGGGCGCGGCCGCCGCTGCACGCATCAGCGCCGCGCTCGCCGATCAGCGCTTCAGCAAAGAGAGTGGCGGCGTCGAAGCACGTGAGGCGCTGGCCATTGAGGTCGCGCGCATCTTGAAGCCGCGTGAAGCGGCGCTTGATCTCACCGATGGGCCAAAGCCGCGCATCGTGCTGGTGATCGGCGTCAATGGCTCCGGCAAAACAACGACGATCGGCAAGCTGTCGAAGAACCTCGCAGATGCGGGCGCGAAGGTCGTCATCGGCGCGGCGGATACATTTCGCGCCGCCGCGATTGAGCAGCTCAAAGTCTGGGCGGATCGTTCGGGCGCTGGCTTCGTCGCGGCTACACAAGGCTCAGACGCCGCGGGCGTTGCGTTCGAGACGGTGAAGCGCGCCAAGGAAGACGGCGCCGACGTTGCGCTAATCGATACGGCGGGACGGCTTCAAAACAAGTCCGAGCTGATGGCCGAACTCGCGAAGATCATTCGCGTGATGCGCAAGCTGGATGAAGACGCGCCGCACGAGACGCTGCTCGTGCTGGATGCCACCGTTGGGCAGAACGCGCTGAGCCAGGTTGAGAACTTCCGCTCGGTGACGGAGATCACCGGCTTGGTGATGACAAAGCTCGATGGCACGGCCAAAGGCGGCGTGCTTGTCGCGGTTGCACAACGCCACGCCATCCCGATCCATTTCATTGGCGTTGGCGAGAAGGCGGAAGACTTGCAGCCGTTCGATGCGCTTGCGTTCTCCCGCGCACTTGTCGGTTTGGACACCTAATGCCTTCGTTACCAGCTTGCCCGAATTGCTCATCGGCTCTCGCTTACGAGGACGGCCCGCTGCTGATCTGTCCGGAGTGCGCGCGCGAGTGGACGCCGGCGGCAGCCATTGAGAACGCCGAGATGGAGAACGTGATCCGCGACGCCAACGGCGTCGTGCTTGCTGACGGCGATACGGTGACGCTCATCAAGGACCTGAAGGTCAAGGGCTCGTCGCAAACGCTAAAGGTTGGCACGCGCGTCAAGAACATCCGTCTCGTTGGCGGTGATCACGACATCGATTGCCGCATTGATGGCTTTGGCGCGATGAAACTCAAGTCGGAGTTCGTGCGGAAAGCTTAGCTTCGCACGCGCACCGGCAGCGGCACGTTGCAGAGGTTGATGTGGCCGACGGGATCCAAGAACCAGCTTTCACGGCGGAAGCGGCGGCTATCGATGACAGCGCTGAAGCTCTCGCTATCGGTGCGCAGCGCTTCGAGATTCACACGCTGATTGGCTGGTAGTTCAGAGCCGAGGCGAACTGAAGTGATCGTCGTGCGTTCCGCGGGCGTTTCGTAAAAGCCGAGCGGGCCGGTCCCGCGCGGCATCACCGAAAGAAATTCCATGCCCAGCAACACGCGGCCGATGGTGGCGATGTTGCGATCAAGGTGCCGCGGCGCGTGGCCGATCACGACGTAGAGTTCGGCGCCGCTGCCACTCTCGGCGGTGTCGCCGCGCCCAGCGCCGACCATGCCGTAGCAATGCGCCATCCAGGTTCGACTGCCGTTGCTAGCGACGGGAAAGCCATGCGCAAAGCCAACTTCACGCGCGTAGGAATCTGGATCGGGCAAGCGCGTGATATCGACGCCGGCGCGAGGCTGGTCGAACTCAGCGGCAAGCGTTGCTTGACCCTCGCCCATCGGCCGCGGATCGGCTTCGTCACGCCCCCACTGCACGACGTAGTTCTCTTGGCTGCGCACGATCGCCGCGCCATCCCAATAGCGCGCGCGGGCGAGCGCCTGAATGTTGGCGGTATGGAGCGGGGTGTAATCGGCGGCGAGTTCGATGATCACGCGGCCAGCTGGGAGCTGCATGTAGAGAAGATTATTCTGATCGACGGTCCGCCAATCAGCGGCGGGCGCTTGTTCCAGGATTTCCGCCAATGAGCGCACCGGCTGCTCTGGCGAGGCCGGCCCCTCGGCGCTTGCGCACGCGGCCAGCAGGCCCAAACCGATCATTCCCGAGAGCCGTGCAACGATCCCCATAATCCCCTCCTCATTTGCCGAAGACTTCGCCCTGGAACGCCTCTCAGCGCAAGCCGCTAGTCCGCGGACCCGGTTTCCGCGTATCCAGGCGCCATGAGCGACGACCCGACTGCCAAAGCCCCCGCGAAGCCCAAGTCGATGGCCGACAATGCGGGCCAGCTTTGGGTCGACCTCGGGCCGATCCTCGTTTTCGTGATCACCTATAACGTCCTTTATCGCATCGAAGCGACCAAGGAGAACGCGATCTATGTTGCGACCGGGCTGTTCATCGTCTCGGTGCTCGCGGCGATCGCGTGGTGCAAACTGAAGCGTGGGAAGATCCCGCCGATCCTGATTGTCACCGGCGTGCTCGTGACCGCGTTCGGCGGCCTCACGATCCTGCTGCACGATCCTTCGATCATCCAGCTCAAGTTCACTTTCACATTTGCCTTCTACGCGGCGGCGATCCTGTTTTCGTTGGCGATCGGGCAAAACATTTGGAAGCTATTCTTCCAGCACATTTTCAATCTACCGGATCATATCTGGAAGATTTTGGCGCTGCGTTGGGCCGCGTTCTACGTGCTGGTCGCGGTCGTGAATGAGGTGCTGCGCTACTACTACAACGAGGCCAACGGCAATTTTGACGTTTGGGTGAACCTGCGCACGCTGCTGACCTATCCCGCCTTCATCGCATTCGCCGTCATCAACACGCCGATCGTGTTGAAGCATCAGATCGATGACGACGCAGAGCAACCTGCTGAGGCGCCCGGCGCCTGATTGCGCTGAATTCGGGCTGATTTTCGCCTCTATGGCGAACAATGCTCGAACGCATGATTGATCGCGCAGATCGCGCAGCTAATCTCCGCCCGGCTTTGGGGCGGCACAACATGGCGCGGTCGACACCGGACTCTGGCGAGTCCGACCAGTTCAAGTTGGCGGGCTCGCCCAGTCATTTGCTGCACCGCGCCGAGCAGCTTGCATCCCAGCGCTTCACGCAATTGGTCGGTGACACGATTACGCTTCGCCAGTTCATCATACTCGCCGCGATCTCCGAACAACCTGGACTTAGCCAAAGCGATCTCGGCCGCGTGACCGGCGTCGATCGCTCAACGCTTGCGGACGCGATGGCGAAGATGGAGACGCGCGGCTGGGTCGTCCGCACCCCGTCAACGTCGGATGGACGGGCGTACTCGCTGCTGCTCGGACAATCCGGAGGCACCCTGCTCTCGGCGACAGTTCAGCACGCGCGTGCTGCCGACGCTGCTGTGTTGGATCTGCTAACCAAAACCAAGGGGCGCAGCTTTATCGGCACGCTGACGAAGATCGCAAGGCTCGCAGACGCAGCTGCCCTGAAGGCCGAGCGCGATCAGAAGAAGCTCGCCAAGCGCAAAGCGCGAGAGCGGCTGGCGGGGAAAACGAAGGCGCGCGGCACGGGCCGCAAAGAGCGCAGTTAGTTTAGCGCCGGCAAGATCACGTCTCGAACGGCCTCATTGGTGAGCGGACCTCTGAACGCGGCGCGGATTGTGCCGTCGGGGCCGATGACGAAGGTCTCGGGCACGCCAGTGACGCCCAACTCCAACCCGAAGCGGCCAGTCGGGTCTTGGCCAACGTCCGCAAACGGGTTGCCAAGCTCACTCAAAAACGCCGCCGACGCTTCCGGCCGATCTTTGTAGGCAATGCCGACGATCTCCACGCCTTGATTGCGCAATGCCATGAGTTGCGGGTGCTCGACCCGGCATGGGGTGCACCAAGACGCAAAGAGATTGATCACATAGGCGCGGCCGTGGCGCTCTTCGCTCGTGAGCATCGTGTCACCACTCAGGCGGGTGAGCGCGTAGGCTGGGACTTGTTGACCGACCATGCCTTCGGTGAAGCGCTCGCGTTCGCCTTCCCGTGTCAACAGAAACACGCTCACACAGACGAGCGCCAACAGTGCGGCGAGCGGCACAAAAGCGATCAATCTCACGGCTTGTATCCAAGCTCACGCGCGCGCCGTTCCCAGGTGCGCAAACGCACGACGACGACGATCGCAAGAACCGTCAGCGCGCCCAAGGCCACAGCATAAGCCGGCCAGACGAAATCCCATCCGCCCTCGATCATGCCTGTGCCTTTCGCAGTTCCGCGGCTTCAACGCGGCGGCGGAAAATGGCGGCGCGCATGTTCATTAGCGTCAGCGCGCCAAACAGGAGCAGATAGGCCCCGCCCATGGTGAGCAACGGTCCAAGCATCTCGCCGCTAATTGCAGAGCCGCCGGAGCGCATGATGCTGGCAGGCTGGTGCAAGGTGCTCCACCAATCGACAGAGAATTTGACGATCGGCAGATTGACGGCGCCGACGAGGCAAAGGATCGCCGCGAGACGCGCAGCTTTCTCTTCATCTTCGATTGCGGACCAGAGGGCGATGTAGCCGAGGTAAGTGATGAAGAGGACGAGCATCGATGTCATGCGCCCGTCCCATTCCCACAACGTGCCCCAAGTCGGCGCCCCCCACAGCGAACCGGTGATAAGGCAAATCGCAGCGAACACCGCGCCTACAGGCGCAGCGGCGCGGGCCGCAACATCTGCGAGAACGTGGCGCCACACGAGGCCGACGAAACTCGCGCCCGTCATGAATGCGTATGCGCCCATCGACCACCAAGCGGCTGGCACATGCGCGTACATAATCCGGACGGTCTCGCCCATTTGGTAGTCGGCCGGCGAATAGAACAACGCCCACGGAATGCCCGCCGCGAACAGGACGAGCGCGCCAGCAAATAGTACCGGCGCGGCCCAAGCCGAAAACGCCATGAAGCGCGCGGGATTGGCGAGAAAGGCGAACATTGCGGGCGCTACCAATCCCGGTTTGGAGGCAAAGGCAATGCGGTCATTCGGACTGCAGCCGGAGTGCGGCAGCGGCCGCGATCGGGCCGAGTGCGGCGGCGCCAAGCGCACAGCCCGCGAGGATGGAAAGCGCAGCCGTGACGTCTTCTCCCGAGGCGACGGCCGCACCGAAAATGATCGGCGGCGCGAACAGCGGCAGCACGATCAAAGTCAGTAATACGCCGCCGCGTTTCACGCTTGCCGTCAGCGCCGCGCCGACGAGGCCGACGCCGACGAAGGCGGCCGTGCCGAGAGCTAGGCTGATCACAATAAACGGTAGCCGATCGACCGGCGCCTGGAGCGCGATCGCGGCTGGCGCGCCTGCAAGTGTCAGCGGCAAACCAATCGCGACCCAGAGCGCTGCGCCTTTTGCTAAGGTGATGAGTTCAAGGGGCGCTGGCGAGAGTAGCATTTGGTCTAGCGAGCCATCTTCGAGGTCGGCCTGAAACAATCGCTCGAGCGTGGCGAGAATAGAGAGCGCTGCCGCAATCCAAACCAGTGGCGGACCAGCCGCTTCAAGCAACGCGCGATCCGGCCCCATCGCCAAGGGCACCAACATAGTCGCGCCTAGAAAATAGCCGATCGGCGCAAGAGCGCCGCCGCCGGACCACATGAGTTGCAGCTCACGCCAAAAGGTCGCCGCGAATGCGCTCATCGGGGCACGCGGAGTGTTTGCGTTGGCGATGGTCCGAGAGGTTCGTGAACCGCAGCGACGACGATACCGCCGCTGGCGCGGTGGGAGGCGATCAATTCGTTGAGCACCGCTTTGCCGGCATCATCGAGCGCGGCGGCGGGTTCATCAAGGAGCCAGATAGAGCGCGGCGCTACGATGAGCCGCGCGAGCGCGAGGCGTCTGGCTTGCCCTTGGCTTAGGGCGCGCACTGGGACTGTCAGAACGCGATGCAGATCGAGCGCTTGCGCAATGAAATCTTCGCTGGGCGCGCCGCTGAACAATCCCGCCCAATAGCGCAGATGCTCACGCGCCGTCGCCTCGCGCTTTAATCCGTTGGCGTGGCCAATGTAGTGAAATGCAAGCGCCGGCTCATCGACGCCTTCGAAAACGATCTCGCCGCTTTGCGGCCGGAGGAAACCGGCGAGCGCGCGCAGCAAACTGGTCTTGCCCGAGCCGTTGGCGCCTTGCACTTCAACATAAGCGCCTGGGGCCGCGGCGAAGCTCAGATCGTCGAACAACACACGACCGCCGCGCGAAAGCGAGAGCGCTTCGACGCGGAGCCCAAGTTTGTTATGGGGTTTGTCTTGGAAAGGTCCGCGAGCGCTCATAATGCCGCCCCGGTTCTAGAAAGGGTTGCACGATCCGCCAAGCCGCGCTTGGTGGACGCGAGGGAGGTGCGGCTATGCGTCGTTATTGGGTAGGTCTGGTGCTGGCTGCGGCTTTGGCGGCTTGCGGCCAAGCGGATATGGCCGAGGCGCCCGCGGGCGGCGAGACCGCTTATGGCGGCATGGCCGACGGGGCCCAGAGCCGTGCTGTTGCGACTGAGGAGGCTCAAGCGCCAGCCGCGGCGCCGGCCCCGCCGATGGACGCCGACGACGCAACGTCTTCGCCAAGGCCCGCAGGCCCAAGCCAGCCCAGCGGACCAACACCGGTGCTGTATCTCGCTTACACCTACGCACTTGGCCTCGAAATTCCGAGCGAGCGGCTGACGGGCGTCATGGATCGGCACGTTCAAGCCTGTCAGGCCGCCGGCGCGCGTCTCTGCCAACTGGTCAACTCAAACCGCAGCGGCGACCCACAAAGCTACATGGAAGGCTTCGTCTCACTTCGCGGCGAACCCAATTGGCTCACCAATTTCAAAGCTGGCTTGGCTCAAGAAGCTGACGCCGCCGGTGGCCGCATCATCTCCGAGAACACAACCTCAGAAGATCTGACGCGCCAAATCGTCGACACTGAAGCGCGGCTGCGGGCGCAGACGGCGCTCCGCGATCGCTTGCAGGACCTGCTGCGTTCGCGGCCTGGGCGGCTTGCTGATCTGCTTGAGGTCGAGCGTGAACTCGCACGGGTGCAGGGTGACATCGATGCCGTGCAATCGGCGCTCGTTGTGATGCGCACGCGTGTTTCGATGTCGGAGCTAACGCTGAGCTATCGATCGGCGCCGCGGCCGGTTGGCAGCGATACGTTTGAACCGTTGCGCCAAGCGTTTGCGAATTTCATTGGCATCATCGTCGGCGGTTTTGCTGCAATTATCACGATCATTGCAGCGCTTATTCCGTTTGCGATCGTTCTTGTGCCCCTCGGCTGGCTGCTGCTGCGTTGGCGCAAAAGCCGTGGTGGGCGGATTTTTGGGCGGAAGACGGAAGCGCCGGAAGCGACCCCGCCGGCTTAAGCGCACGCCGGCGCCCGCGGCGGAGCTCTGCTTCGCGCGGTGCGTTTGGTTTTGGTTGGAGGTTGGAGCGCGCGCTTCCAAGCCCGCCTTGTCGGCCGAAACGTAGGAAGGCGCGCTTGGAAGCGCACGCTCCAACTTGGATGGTTAGGAGCTGTCGAACGAAATCGCCGCGTGCACGATGCGCACAGGCATCGCCTCCTCGCGCGCAGACGGTCGCCTGTAGGGCATGCGGCGCGAGAGGCCCCGCTTCATGCGCTTGGCGACGGCTTTAGCGTGCGCATCGAGATTGAGCAGAACGTTGAGCAGCGCGCGCACGCACGCGAGCACGTCCTTGTGGTTCAGCAGCCGGCAAATGCGTGCGCCGACGACGGCGCGGATGTGGCCGGCTTTCAGTTTGCTGCTGCGACCTTGCGCGGACCGCCAGCGAACGCTGATGAAATCAACAGCGCGCGAGATGATCAGCGCTTTGACGCGCCATTTCAGAAACTCGAGCGACATCCGTTCGGCGCGCTGGCGTTCGTGGCGCGGCGTGAAAGCTGCGCCCATGAATACCGAGGCCATCCACATGAGCATCGCCAGCGTCCAGGCGATAAGCCTGGCGCGCTGATGTTTGCTGATGGGGCGGCGGTGCAGTTTCATGGGCGGCCAGCTTATGGGCTGCCGAAGGCAGTCGGATTGATTGGCGCCTATCCACATAGTTTGGACCGCGGGCCTCCGGCCCGCTTTGGCGCAAATGCTTGAAAGATGCGGGCCGGAGGCCCGCGGTCCAACCTGCGGTGTGCGGTGCGTATGCGGAGGTTTAAGGGAGCGGTATCCCACGGGTGGCCGAATTTGGCGCCTTCCTATATGCTTTACCCATGACGATCGGTGGCGACGAATCCGGACAAGAGAGTGGCACGCGGCCGTCAGCCCTGAATTTGTGGGCATCGATTATTGGAAACGCGATCGCAGCCGCCGTCCTGATTTTCCTGATGATCGACGGTCAGTTCGGCGCGCTTTTGATTGGCGGGCTATTCTGGTCGGCCGTCTTGTTCGTGATTTGGCTGAGACGAACAAACTGGAACGATTAGCTGGTAAGGCCCGCGCTGCGCGCGTCCCGGAATGACGAACTGGGAGCGCTCACGCGCTGTTGCGACAGGCTCGCAATAACTTTCGTCAGCCATCAATTGCGCCTTCATAAAACGGCGCTACATAAGCCATTGCCGCGCGACCGGTTTGATTCCGGATTTGGGGCGCTCCCCAACGCGTTTGCATCTCTGAAGCTCTACAGAAGCCGGATGCACAAACATGCCATCTCTAAACTCATTTAACGCCCGCACGACACTGAGCGCGGGCGGCAAGACCTTCACCTATTTCGATCTCAAGGCCGCGAGCGCCAACGGGCTGGGCGACATCTCGCGCCTGCCGAATTCGCTGAAAGTGCTCTCGGAAAATCTGCTGCGCACCGAGGACGGCGTCGCCGTGAAGAAGGCCGACATTCTCGCCATGACCGCGTGGCTGGTGAACAAGGGCAAGAACGAAGTCGAAATCGCGTTCAGCCCGGCGCGCGTGCTGATGCAGGATTTCACCGGCGTTCCCGCTGTTGTCGATCTCGCGGCGATGCGCGATGCGGCGGCTAAGCTCGGCGCCAATCCGGAGAAGATCAATCCGCTGGTGCCTGTCGATCTCGTGATCGATCACAGCGTGATGGTCGATCACTTCGGCGCGGCGGGCGCGTTCAAGCAGAACGTCGAGCTTGAGTACGAGCGCAACGTCGAGCGCTATCAGTTTTTGCGCTGGGGCCAGCAAGCGTTCCAAGATTTCCGTGTCGTGCCGCCAGGCACCGGCATTTGCCACCAGGTGAACCTCGAATATCTCGGCCAATCGGTTTGGGTGCGCGACATTGACGGCGAGACGTTCGCCTACCCTGACACGGTGGTTGGCACCGACTCGCACACCACGATGATCAACGGCATTGGCGTTTTGGGCTGGGGCGTTGGCGGCATCGAAGCGGAAGCGGCGATGCTCGGCCAATCGATCTCGATGCTGATCCCGGAAGTCGTGGGCTTCCGCCTGACCGGCAAGCTGCAGGAAGGCGCGACCGCGACCGACCTCGTGCTCACGGTTACGCAAATGCTGCGTAAGAAGGGCGTTGTCGGCAAGTTCGTGGAATTCTACGGGCCGGGACTTGCGACGATGAGCGTCGAAGATCGCGCCACCATCGCCAACATGGCGCCGGAATACGGCGCGACCTGCGGCTTCTTCCCGGTCGATGACAAGACCATCGCTTATCTCACGGCCACTGGCCGCGATCCGGCGCGCGTTGCGCTGGTTGAGGCGTACTGCAAGCAGCAAGGCTTGTGGCGGACGGAAGAAGAGCCGGAATTCACCGATACGCTTGAGCTTTCGCTTGCTGATGTGCGCCCTTCGCTCGCAGGGCCGAAGCGTCCGCAGGATCGTGTGGTTCTGGGCGGCGTCGCCGAAGGCTTCACCAAGGTGATGACCGACGAATTCCGCAAGAGCGCGGAATTGAGGAAGCGTTCGCCGGTGGTTGATGCGAACCACGACATTGGTCACGGCGATGTTGTGATCGCCGCGATCACCTCCTGCACCAATACGTCGAACCCGAGCGTAATGCTTGCGGCTGGCCTCGTGGCGCGGAATGCGCGGCGCAAAGGCCTCAATGTGAAGCCGTGGGTGAAGACCTCGCTCGCGCCGGGCAGCCAAGTGGTCACCGACTATTTGGCCAAGTCCGGTTTGGACGATGATTTGAACGCGCTTGGCTTCAATCTCGTGGGCTATGGCTGCACGACCTGCATCGGTAATTCGGGCCCGCTGCCCGCGCCAATTTCGGCAACGGTGGCTGAGCAGGATTTGGTGGTTGCGTCAGTGCTTTCGGGCAATCGCAATTTCGAAGGCCGCGTGAACCAGGACGTGCGCGCGAATTATCTCGCCTCACCGCCGCTGGTTGTGGCCTACGCGCTTGCGGGTTCGATTTATGTGAATCTCGAGAACGAGCCGCTGGGTACGGGCTCGGATGGGCAACCTGTCTATCTGCGCGATATCTGGCCCTCGAACGCCGAGATCGAAGAAACGGTGCGCACGGCTGTTACGCCGCAGATGTTTGCGTCGCGCTATGGCAACGTCTTCGCCGGCGATCAGCATTGGCAGGGCATTAAAATCACCGCCGGCCGCACCTATGCGTGGGATGCGAAATCCACCTACGTGCAAAACCCGCCCTATTTCGAAGGCATGAGCATGACGCCCACGCCGCCGAAGGATGTGTTTGAAGCGCGCGTGCTGGGGCTCTTCGGTGACTCGATCACGACCGACCACATCAGCCCAGCTGGTTCGATCAAGAAGGTGAGCCCGGCTGGCGCCTATCTGACTGAGCATGGCGTGCCGCAAGGCGACTTCAACTCATACGGCGCGCGGCGCGGCAATCACGAAGTCATGATGCGCGGCACGTTCGCCAACATTCGCATCAAGAACCAGATGGTCAAAAACGACGATGGCTCCGTCGTCGAAGGCGGCTTCACCATCCATCACCCGTCGGGCGAGCGGATGTTCATCTACGACGCCGCCATGCGCTACAAACAGGAGGGCCGCGAGCTGGTGATCTTCGCCGGCAAGGAATACGGCACCGGCTCGTCACGCGACTGGGCGGCTAAGGGCACGACGCTGCTTGGCGTCCGCGCCGTGGTGGCGGAGAGCTTTGAGCGCATCCACCGCTCGAACCTGATTGGCATGGGCGTGCTGCCGCTGCAGTTCTTGGAGGGCCAGAGCTGGGCCACCCTGGGGCTCACCGGCGAGGAGACGGTCTCGATCTCGAATGTGGCGGCACTCGGACCCCGTCAGAAGGTGACCCTCAAAATCACCCGCGCGAACGGTAAGACCGAGGACCTGGAGGTCCATTGCCGGATCGACACGGAAAACGAGGTGGAATACCTCCGTAATGGGGGAATTCTCCATTTTGTACTGCGCGGTCTGGCCCGAGGCTAAGCTGAAGCGGCCCCGTCACAACGGTTTGATTCGAACCGGGGCGACGGGGCCTGCATGGTCGTGCGCATGATCAGCCGGTTCCTCGTCGCCCTGGCTATCGCCGTGGTGGCGACCGCAACGCCTGCGCTTGCCCAGACCCAGGGCCGCCGCGCCGCAACTGTGGTGGAGCTCTACACGAGTCAGGGCTGCACACAGTGCCCGCGCGCCAACCGGCTGCTGGGCATGTTTTCGCGCGAGGATAACGTACTGGCGCTGACCTTCCCGGTTGGCATTTGGGACTACCTTGGCTGGCACGACACCTTCGCGCAGCCTGAGTTCGCGGAACGTCAGCGCTCCTACTCGCAGACGCTGCGCGTGCGCGGGCGGTTTACGCCGCAGCTCGTGGTCAACGGCGCGCGCACGATCAGCGCCTCGGATTGGGATGAGGCGCGCGCGATCTACGAGGATCAACAACGCGCAGGCTGGCCGACGTCGGCGCCGGACTTGTCGCTTACACTGTTGCGCAACGGGCGGGCGCGGGCGACGGTGGGGTCCGGGCCCGCGGGTTCGAACGCTGACGTCTGGATGATCGCTTACGATCCTGGGCCGCTCACGGTCGTGATTACCGGCGGTGTGAACCGCAACCGCTCAGTCCCGCACTACAATCTCGTGAAGTGGATAGAACGCGTCGGCGCCTGGGACGGCGCCGGTGTTTGGCATGAGCGTCCGCGCTGCCAGCCGGAATGCGCTGTGATCGTGCAGGAGCCGAACGGCGGACGCATCCTCGCCGCCTCCTACACGCACCGCCCTACACGCTATTGATTACTCGGCGCCGGGGATGAGCCGATTGAGCGGCGGGGCTAGCGCCTCAGCTTCCATCTCGCTCAACGCATAAGCCCAATCAGAAGCCGGGGTGTTCAAAGCGACGGCCGCTGCTTCTTGTTCGGGGGCATCAGCGCGCGCGACCAGCTTTACCCACAAATGGTTGTCGCTCGCGATCACTTCGGCATCGATGACGATGCCGTCGAACGTGGTTGCGCGCACGCGCGCGAGCGGCGTGCCCTGGATAGCTGGCGCTGTACGCACATCGATTGGCGTGAGTTGCGTGATGCGCTCGGCAGTGGCGGTGAGCGTCGATTGGGCGAGTGCGGCCAGGGCCGGTGACGCCAAACGCCAGGGCTGATCCGCGGCATCACGCGCGAGAATGTAGGCGCGGCCTTCCGCGGGCATGACCTCGACCCGCGCCAAACGATCCGCGGTTAAGTTCATGGGCTGCAAAGCCAGCCACGATGCGACGTCGCGAAGCGGCGGCAGTTCGCCATCGACCGACCAGGTCTGCTCTTGGTCCGGACGGCGAACATAAGCGCCGCTGGTCTCAATGCCGAGGATCAGGTTCACAAGCAGCGCGCCGCGTCCGTCTTCGATCTGAACCAGAACGCCGCGACCGCCTTCGCGCGGATCGGTGACGCCGAGGCGCTCATGCTTGGAGGCATCGTTGGTCATCCGCCGCACGTAGCGCAGATTTTCGAGCCCTTCAGTGAGTTGAGCCAAACGCGAGGACAGGACTGGATAGTCGTCGCGATCCCGCATCGCCCAGCCCTGCTCGGTGCGTTCAATGCGATACGTCGCCTCGGAGCTGGTGATGGTTATGCGCTGCGCGCCGCCGATCGTGTCCTCAATGCCTGGGAGCACCGGGCCGGCCGCGCTTGACGGGCTCAAGCTACGAGACTCGATCGCCACGGTGACCGCAGCGGTCGCGACAAGCGCGCCTGCGATCAGGAACAGAGTTAGCGAGCGCGCTCTACGGTGCTCAGCAAGGCCAGATGTCATCGCCCCGCACCCCCGCGCCGTTGGCGGCGCCAGAACAAAAACATTCCAGCGCACGCGATAAGGAGCGGCGCCAGCCAAACATTTATGAAGATCACGAACGCTTGCAGGCGGTCGATATCGCTGCGCAGATCACGCACCAGGCCACGCAGCTCCGTGCGGATCTGGCCCTCGCGCTGACGATACTCATCGACCGCCGCCTGCTCTTCCGGCGTCAGTTCGGCGCCAAGGTCGCCGGCAAAGAAGCCTGACCCACGGCCGCGAGCTTGCAGTTCTTGCAGGCGAGACTGCGTTTCTTGCAGATCAGCTTCCAACTCGCTCTGGCGGCTTTCGATGCGGCGTTGCGCGTCGCGCTCCATGTCTGCGAGCAATTTCATCGAACGCTCAGCCGGTGCGCGTGAGCGCAGGGATACGAGCGCGTCCGAGCCGCCAAGAACGTCGATAGCGTTTAACGCAAACGAGGCATTGTCGGCAGCGGCGCCGCCGCTTTGTGGGTCAACATAGAAATCGTCCGCCAAGAAATCCGTATCGGCGACGATGACAAGCTGCGCCGGCGTTGCGGAGGTACGAAGCGCCTCAGCTTGCGGCTCTTGCGATGGTGGCTGCACCGGCGCGGCTGGCGCCTCGCCTTGTAAGGTTTCCACGACAGCTTCAGGCTCTGCGGCAGGCGCGCCGTCTGGAAACGCTGTCGTCAGATTGCCCGAGATGCGCAGCGCGATGCTTTCCACGCGCCCACCGCTGGGCGGCCACATGTTCATGATGTCCATCGGCGTCGGGCGCATCAGCGCCTGCTCGGCCGGCAAACGCATCGTGTGTCCGCTCGTGCGCACAAGCGGCACGACGCTAACGCCCTCAAGTTCAGTGCGCCGGGTGAGGCCACCGGACAGACCGAAATTGATACCGCGGCGCAGCCAAGCGGTCATCAGGTCGTCGCTGTCGAGACGCTCCGCCGGAACTTGGAAGAAGAGCGGCTGCGGCGCCTGGCCGGTTTGGCCCGTTGCCGGATCTTGCACCGACACTGGTAGTGCGCCTTCCAGATCAAGCACGACGGTAGGCGCCATCGAGACGCCCCATGCGCCAAGCAATGGCTCAAGCGATGAGGCTGTTGGCGGCGGCAGGACGGGGTTGAACGGATCGAACCCCGTCGGACTCATCGCCGCCTGCATCGAGGCTGGATCGAGCGCAATGAATGCGCGGCCGTGGCGCAGGATGAATTGATCGATTGCGTAGAGTTGCTGCGCGGAAAGCGAGCCCGGATGAATGATCGCGAGCACGTCGGTGTTCGACGGGATTTCCGTGAAGTCCGGCGTCAACTTGGTCACGTCGAGCAAACGGCCCATTTCGGTGGCGAACACGGACTGCCCGCCAGCGCCCGCATCGATCGCCGCAGCGGGATCGAGCGGCAACGCCGTGATCAGCGCAACGCGCGTGCGCTCCGGATTCTCTAGCTCGTAGATGAGGCGGGTGAGTTCGTACTCAAGGAACGCTTCGCGCTGCGGATCGAACAGCGGCACGGTGCGTGTGTCGTCGATCGCGTTTGCACCAACGAGACCAAAATAGATTGGATCGGCGCCTTCGTAGGGGCGAACGGCCTGCACGCCTGCTTCGGACGCTGCATCCTCCGCTTCAGTGAACGGCTCGACGTTCACTTCCGTGAATCGCACGCGGCCATTCGAGCGCGCCTCGAATGTTTGCAGCATTTCACGGACGCGCGAGGCGTAGGCTTGCAATTGCGGCACAGGCTGCGCGGCATCGCGCGAATAGTAGAGCGTGAGCTGAACTGGCTCAGTGAGCTCGTTGAGTGTTTGCTGTGTGCCTTCACTGATCGAATAAAGCTGGTTTTCGGTCAGGTCCAAGCGCCAAGAGCGAAACCAAGAATTGGCGATCACGTTCGACGCGACGAACGCGATGAACAGCGCCAGAGCGGCGAAGAGTGCGTAACGGCGTGCGCTCATGATCTAGCCTCCCCGCCGCGCGTCCACCGCCAACGCGGTGAAGCCCAAACAGAGTGCGATCAGCGACACAAAATAGAACACCGAACGGAACTCCACGACGCCGCGTTGAGCCGCGTCGAAATGATGCAAGATTGAGAAGCGCGCTATGCTCTCGGCGACGCCACCGCTGACAAAGCCAGCGAAGAAGTCGAGCACCAGCGGCAGTCCAAGGGCGGTCAGCAGGAACGACACCAGCACCGCCAACACGAAGGCCACGATCTGCGCTTGGGTGATGGATGACATCACCGAACCGATCGCGATGTAGGCGCCAGCCATCAGGAAGCTCGCGATGTATGCGGTGAAGATGGCGGCGTTATCGGGCGAGCCGAGCACGTTGACGGTTATCCAGAGCGGCAGCGTCAATAGAAGCGCCACACCTGCGATCGACCAGGCCGCCAAGAACTTGCCGACAACCAGCGACCACGTTGGCGCGGGAAGCGTCATCAAAAGCTCGATTGCGCCGGAGCGGCTCTCCTCCGCCCAGAGCCGCATCGCGACCGCCGGCAGGAAGACCATGAATATCCAGGGATGAAATGCGAAGAACGGCGAGAGGTCGGCTCGGCGTGATTCAAAGAAGCCGCCAATCTGGAACGTGAACAAGCCGATCGAGAACAGAAACACCGCGACGAACACGTAGGCGGTGGGCGTTGTGATGTAGGACAGCAGCTCGCGCCGATAGACGGCCGTCAAGCTTGCGAAACCGGGGCGCTTCCTCATACGCGCTCCTCCCCGCGTGTAAGCGACGCAAAGGCCCGCTCTAAGCTGCCATGCTCTTCCTTGAGCGCGGCCGGCGTCTTGTCAGCAACGATGCGGCCCTGATCGATGACGATCGCGCGGGTGCAGACTGCTTCCACTTCTTCCAAGCTATGCGTTGAAATGATGAGCCCCCGCTCTTCGCCGAGGCGCTTGATCAGATCGCGAGCGGCATGGCGCTGGTTCGGATCGAGGCCATCGGTCGGCTCGTCCAGGATCAGCAACATCGGATCGTGCAACAGCGCCGCAGCCAGGCCGACGCGGCGGCGATAACCCTTCGAGAGCGTCTCGATCGGCCGATCAATGGTGTCGCCGAGCCGGGCATCCTGAGCCGCACGGCGCACAGCGTGACGGGCAGCTTCCCGGCTCATGCCGCGGGTCTCGGCCACGAAGCGCAAGAAGCTCCAAGGCGTCATCTCGCCGTAGAGTGGCGCGCCTTCGGGCAGGTAGCCGACACGCTCCTGCGCACGGCGGCGATCCTGCGCGACGTCGATATTGAAGATTTTGGCGACGCCTTCGTCGGGTTCGAGATACCCGGCGATCATTCGCATTGTGGTGGTCTTGCCCGCGCCGTTTGGCCCGAGGAAACCGACGATTTCTCCGACGTCGAGCGCGAAACCAATGCCGTCAACGGCTACGCGCCGGCCAAAGGTTTTGCGCAGACCATCGACCTGCAGCAGCATGTGGATTGGATCCCCGTGCGAAATTTGAGGGCCGCTCTTAGGGGCGATTTGGGGAAAAGGCCACCGCTTCTTATCCACAATGGAGGCGAATCACCCGATGCGATTCCGCGCCGTTCTTTCGCATCCATTAAGCGGTTTGTGACGAATGAGCGGGCTCATCAGATGACGCGCTTATCCACAACACGTGCGCTACGATCCGCACTCCCCGCGTTGATGATAAAAGCCATTGTTTAAAAGGCTTTGCGAGAGCCTAGATACAACAAAGCCCGCGATGATCGCGGGCCTTGTCAGAAACTGTGTGGTCGGTCGAAGCGCGCACCCCGGGGGGCTGGGGGGGCTGATGGATACCGGAGTACGAGCCTTTCTCCGACCGACCACACCGTTAGGGTCGCGCCGCAATGAGGCGAGGGCAAGCACAAAATTTGGCGAAAACCAGATGTGCAGCATTTGTAATATTAGTCACAATAAGCTCTGCTGAAATCCACGCGTTGTGAACAACTTGAGGCATTACGCATGAGCGGACGCATGGTGTTTTTCGAGCGTCCTGAACTCGACCGTTTGTTGCGCTTCTATGGCCGCATGGTAGCGGCTGGCGAGTGGCGTGACTACGCGATGGACGCGCTTCCCGATCGCGCGCTGTTCAGTGTCTACCGCAGGACAAGCGAAGCTCCGCTCTTTCAAATTGAAAAACGCCCTGACGAAGCGCGCAAGAATGGCGCTTACAGCGTGCGCGCGGTGGATGGCCGAATTTTGCGCCGCGGACATGAATTGGAGCGGGTGCTCGCGGTGCTGGAGCCCAAGCGCATGCGCGTTGTCTGCGACTAAAACAAAACGCCCCGGCCTGAGCCGGGGCGAATGCCGTTCAATCCTAGATGCGGCCGCTTAGTTGCGCGGCGACATAAGGCTCAGGATGAACTGAAACATATTGATGAAGTTGATGTAGAGGCTGAGTGCGCCGTACGTCGTCGCAACCGACATCGCGCGTTGGTCGCCGCCTAGTTGATAATACATGTTCTTCAGGCGCTGTGTGTCGAACGCCACCAAGCCAGCAAAAATTAGAACGCCGATCGCGGAGATCGCGAAGCTCAGTATGCTGCTCTGAATGAACATGTTCACGACCATCGCGATGATGAGGCCGATCACGCCCATGATCAGGAACGTGCCGAAGCCCGTCAGATCGCGCTTAGTCGTGTAGCCCCAGAGACTGAGGCCGCCGAACGCTGCCGAAGTCGTGAGGAATGCCTTCGCCACAATCAGCATGCCGTCCGGAATGCGCGCGTAGTAAGCCACAAGCGCGCCCATGCCGACGCCGATCAGCGCAACGACGCTCCAATAAACTAGGTTCGCCCCTGTCGGGGACGGGTTGCGCATCGCAAAGCTGGAAATCAACAGGATGGCCAGCGGACCAAACATGACCAGGTACATTTGCGGGCCAGAGAAGATCGCGGCCATGAGCGCCGGCGTCGTACCGACGATCCAGGCGAGACCTGCGGTCAGCGCCAAACCAAGCGCCATCTTGTTGTAGATGCCGAGCATGAAGCCCCGAAGGCCAGCATCGACGGCCATATCCGCTCGGCCGGTCGGTACCGATCGCGCCTGGGCGTTATAGTCGGACATTTGAAGTAACCTCCTGGCTCGCGGAAGAATCCCGCAGCTTGCTTGCGTCGAATATGGCGACGCACTGCCCGTGCGGCAAGAAAAAGTGGGCGCCACAGGGCGTTGCGCCAGTGCACGAGGGGCCTAGAATTAGCCTGAAAAGTGGCGAGGGAACTTTTTCCGGACCGTCAAGCGTTTCACGTCTGATGACCATATGCCGCCATCCGGCGGCGTCGGGGTCGAATCGCGCTACGAGCAGGCGCGGAGGGTGAGCCGGGGTGGCTGACGAGAACGATCCAAACGAGCCTGAGGACGATCCTCAGGCCGGTGCGCCCGCCGAGGGCGACGATGCGGCGCCCGCTGTTGAGGGCGCGGCTGAGGATTCCGCGCGCCCGCCAGAGCCGTCCGAGGCTGGCCCCCCAGAAGGCCTGTCCGAGCCCATACCCCCACAAGAGCTGTCCGAGGCAATCCCGTCCGATCTTACGTTCGAGGAATTGTTCGAGGAGCCGCAGGCGGTCGATCCGCCGCCCGAGCATCTCCCGCCGCTGCCCGATGATCTGCCGATCGCCGCGATTGAGGTTCACGAAGAGCCCAGCGAGCCGGACTTGAGCGAGGAGCCGGCAACGAAAGCAGGCGCGGAGCTTCCATCGCAATACTTCCGCGCCGCAGGCGATCCAGAAGACGCTCAAGATGAACCGCCCGCCACGCTGTTTGGCCGCATTCAAGAACGGATCAGCAGCACTGCAGGTGACGCATGGCGCGTGATCGAACCCAAATGGGTGGCGTTCTGCGGCGCGGCGCGCGCCTTCGGCGGCGAGATGTGGAATCGCATCCGCGGCATCAAACGCCCACGCAACGTGCGTGAGGCGGCAGTGTGGAGCGGATGGGTGGCGGCCGGCGGCGTCGCGCTCATTGTCGCGTTCTTCTTTTTCATTACCTGGGACCTCCCCTCCACCGATGATGTCTGGGAAGCGTCAGGCAGCCAATCGATCACTTTCCTTGATCGCAATGGCCACGTGATCCTGCGCGAGGGCGCGCAGAATGCGCCGCCGGTCGATCTCGCGTCGTTGCCGCCGTTCGTGGCGCAAGCGTTCGTCGCGATTGAAGATCGCCGTTTCTATGATCACTTCGGCGTCGATGTCGGCGGGATGATGCGCGCGGGCGCTGAGAACTTACGCGCTGGCCGCGTCGTTCAAGGCGGCTCAACGATCACGCAGCAATTGGCGAAGAACCTCTTCCTCACCAACGACCGGACGTGGCGGCGCAAATTCCAAGAGATCGCGATGGCGATCTGGTTGGAGGGCCGTTTCACCAAGGACGAAATCCTCGCGCTTTACTTGTCGCGCGTCTATTTCGGCGCTGGCGCGTACGGCATCGAAGCGGCTGCTGAACGCTATTTCGACCGCCCTGCCCGCGAACTCACGTTGCTGCAAGCAGCGATGATTGCCGGCCTGGTCAAAGCGCCGTCTCGCCTGAACCCCGCGCGCCAAGACATCGCGGCTGCGCGTGATCGAGCCACCGTCGTGCTCGATGAGATGGTCGGTATGGGCTACATTAGCGCCGCCGAACGCGAGGCGGCGTTGCAGCAAGAACTCACGATCAGCCGGCGCAATCCGGCCGGCGTGCTCTCATACTATCGCGACTGGATCGATCCGATCCTGAACGACGTCATTGGCCAACAACGCGATGACTTCGTTGTCGAGACCACGATCGACATTGCGGCTCAGCGCGCCGGCGACGAAGCCGTCAACGGCGTGTTGACCGAGCAAGGCGAGGCTCGCCGCGTCAGCCAAGCGGCGCTTGTTGCGATGGATGATGAAGGCGGCGTTCGCGCCCTCGTCGGCGGCCGCGATTTCGATCAGAGTCAGTTTAATCGCGCTACGCAGGCGCGGCGCCAGCCAGGCTCGTCGTTCAAATACTTCATCTATCTCACCGCGATGGAGAATGGCCTGACGCCTTGGAGCGTGCGTGAGGATGCGCCGATCACGATTTACATTGATGGCCAGCCGCCGTGGACGCCGGGCAATTACACGAACGAGTTCCACGGTCCGACCGAACTGACGCGGGCGTTCGCGCTCTCCTACAACATGGTCGCAATCCGCGTCGCCAATGAGGTTGGTGGTCAGAACGTCATCGATGTTGCGCGCCGCCTAGGCGTGCGCTCACCGTTGGCGAACTATCATTCGCTAGCCCTCGGCGCTCAAGAAATCACGCTGATGGAGATGACCCAAGCCTACGGCGCGATGGCGGCGGAGGGTTTCAATATCGAGGCGCATGGCATCACGCGCATCCGGCGTGCGAGCAGCAACGAAACTGTATGGGCATTCCGGCAAGCGAACCGCCAGCGCGTCATCGAGGAACGTCCGCTGCGGTACATGAACTACATGCTGCGCCGCGTGGTTGACGCCGGCACGGGCACGGCAGCGCGCATTTCCGGGCGCCAAGTCGGCGGCAAGACCGGCACCGGCAACGATTATCGCGACGCCTGGTTTATTGGCTACGTGCCGGGACTGGTCGCCGGGGTATGGACCGGCAACGACAATTTCACCGAAACTGGCCGCGTCACCGGCGGTTCGCTGCCGACCGAAATCTGGGCGCGCTTTATGCCGACTGCCCTGCGCAATACCCCGGTCCGCGCGCTCGAACTGCCGCGCGAGGGAGATTACGATACCGGCGTCACAGATCCGGAAGCCCCGGAATTAACCGTCGTGGGGGCGCCAATCGGCGCAGTCATCGGCGTGCCCCAACCGACACCGCCAGATAGCGAAGACCGCTCACTGGACTTCGGTCCCGAGGGCTGAGTTTCCTTTCGGCCGGGTGTTTTCCCCCGCTGACAACCTCGATCTCCCAGGCTAAATCCGTGCGAGAGGGCGACCGCAAAGCGGCGTTTGGGGGTATCTTCATGCAGCGAATTCTTTTCGTTTTATTGGCGGCTGTCTGCGCGTTCGCGCTTCCCGCTTCAGCACAACAAAATCAACGCGCACCGCTCTCAGCGTTCGTCGGCTACGACGATTACCGCGGCGCCGATATCTCACCTAACGGCCGATACGTAGCGGCGATCCGGCGCGAGGCGGCAGGCGACGTTGTTTTCGTCTACGACCTCCAAACCCGCCAAAGCACGACCGTTTCGTCCGCACGCGCGGACGCACAGATGGAAATCGGCTCCGTCGAATTCAAAGGCGACGACCGCTTGGTGTTCGTCGTTCTTCAAAAGATCCACGTCGTCCCAGCGTCAGGCGGCGTACGCCGCACTCAACTGGTTGATGACGCGTTCGAGTGGAGCGCGCGGATGTACTCCGCCGATCTGTACGGCGGAAATCTGGTCGCGCTCTATGATCCCTCAGCGCAGCAAGGCTTTCCGCGCGAACTGAGCGGCGGCATCGTGGACATGTTGCCGAATGACCCCGACCACGTTCTCATCATCGTGCCGAACTACGGCGGCGCCGAGCTTCGCCGCTCGAACATCCGCACAGGCGCGCATGAACTGGTTGAGCGTGGATACGTCAACACCTTCAACTGGATCGTCGACAGCACCGGCACGCCGGTGCTGCGTCAGGATGTCATCGGCAACGGTCGCGGCTATGCATGGCTACGCAGAGGTCCGGGCCAAACTGAATGGACCGAGGTCGTCCGCTTCCGCGGTGCGGAAGGCGCAAACTCTGGCCCAACTTTCCAGGGCGTCGGCCCAGGACTTCAGCCGGGCCAAGTGTTCGTACTCGCACGGCGCGACGGCCAAGACACCAGTGGCCTCTACCTCTTCGACACATCGACTGGCCAATACGTCGAGACCATCCAAACCAATGCCGAGTTCGACGTTTCCGGCGCCGTGCGTGATCAGCGCAACAACCGCATCCTCGCGGCATGCTGGTGGGCCCATCGCTGGACCTGCGAAGCCAAAGACGCCGCCTTCGGCCGTCACTGGAACGCCGTAAACACGGCCCTGGGCGACCAACTCAACGTCCAACTCGTCGCGCGAGGCGGCGAAGGCGGCGGCCGGTGGATCATCCGTACAGACGGACCGCAAGATCTCGGCACCTACTCGCTCTACGACAGCAGCACGCGATCGCTCGATGTGCTGTTCCGCGCGCGCCGCGTCCCTGAAGCTCAATTGCCGACATCGCGCGTGGTTCACTACACCGCCAGCGACGGTCGTCAGCTCTGGGGCTATCTCTGGCTCCCGCCAGGCATCACCAGCGCCGCCAACCTGCCGATGATTGTCGTGCCGCACGGCGGTCCCGAAGGACGCGACGTCTGGGGCTTTGATCCGTTCGCTACAACATTCGCCAGCCAAGGCTACGCGGTGTTTCAACCGAACTTCCGCGGCGGTGGCGGTTTTGGACGCAGCTTTGTCGAAGCTGGCCATCGCCAGTGGGGCCAACGCATGCAGGACGACGTCACCGATGGGACGCGCTATTTGATTCAACAGGGTATCGCTGACTCAAATCGAATTTGCATCATGGGTTGGTCGTACGGCGGGTACGTGACATTCACGGCCTCGTTTCAAAACACGGACCTGTTCAAATGCGCCGTTGCAGGCGCGGGCGTGTCTGATCTTCCAGAAATGCAGCGTTGGGTCCGCGACGGCTCACGCCGCGCCGATGTGTCCGACGGTGGCGGCGCAGGCTCGCAGAGCATGTCGTATCGCTATTGGGTACAGGCCATCGGCGACCCCGATCGCGACCGCGATATGCTGATCGCCCACTCGGCGGCGCGCAACGCAGAACGCGTCACGATCCCGCTGCTCATCATCCATGGCGAAGAAGATGAAACTGTGCCGATCGAGCAGAGCCAGATCATGGTGCGTGCAATGCAGCGTGCAGGCAAACCTACGCGTCTCGTCGAACTTCAGGACATGGACCACTACTACCGGCCGGATAACGCGGCGGGCTGGAGCGTGACATTTCAGGAATCACTGGCGTTCTTCAACCAGCACATTGGTCCAGGCGTTCAGCCCGGAAGCCAGTAAACCTCCGTCGGCCTCGTTTGCATTCAGCAGCGGGGCCGGCGAAGCTTGGCGAACTGTGCTCACGGAGGCGCTAGCGTTCTTCAACCAGAACATCGGCCCAGGTGTCCCGCCACCGAATGGCGCGGCACGGCCGTAGGCTTAGCGAACCGAACTAACCAAAGCTTGAGGCTCCCCGTTTGCGCGGGGAGCCTTTTCTTTTGCCGCCTTCGCTGCATGATCGCCGAAGGCGCACAGGGGACGGACATGCAGTGGATCAACTCGAAGACCGGCTACGGCTGGGTGTCCATTGCACTGCATTGGCTTGCGGCTATCGCGGTCTTCGCGATGCTCTTTACGGGCTTCAACGCCGACTTCGCAGGTGATGCCGGCGATCGCGCTACGCGCTCCATGTTCATGGGATGGCACATCTCTCTCGGCGCATCGTTCGCGCTGGTTCTGCTTGCGCGCGTCTTCGCGAGTTACGCCCAGCCCCGCCCGACACCGCCCGAACAGGCGCCTGTTCTCAAATTTCTCTCAAGCGCCACACATCAGATTTTGCTGATCGCCATCCTGACCCAGGTTCTCTCAGGCGTGCTGGCGGTGTGGTCAGGCGGACGTGCGATCAATGTGTTCGACGTCATTTCGATCCCCAGCCCATTCGCCGAACGCAACCAGGGCGCACACGAAATTTCCGAGGTGATCCACGCCATCGGCCGCTGGACAATTGTTGGCGCTCTAGCGCTGCACGTGCTCGGCGCACTGAAACACGCGATGATCGATCGTGATGGTGTGCTGCAGCGCATGTTGGCGCCGACGAAAATCTAGCGCGCCATACCTACGGCGTGGAGCTTGCTGCCATTTTCGTGCAGCCAATCACGGCCGGCCTCGTAGTCCGGCATGCATTTCTTCACGAGCGCCCAGAAGCGGCGCGAATGATTCATCTCGCGCAAGTGCGAGACTTCATGTGCGGCGAGATAGTCGAGCACGAATGGCGGCGCCAGCACCAAGCGCCACGAGAACGAGAGCACGCCATCGACTGAGCAAGACCCCCAGCGCGAGCGTAATTCCTTCACCTGAATGCGCTCGGGCCGCACGCCAAGAGCAATCGCGTGTGTCGCGACGCGATCAATCAGGTCGGTACGCGCTTGATCCTTTAGGTAGCGAAGCACGCGCGCCTCAAACAGAGCCACGTCTGGCGCCGGCACAATGAGCCTCGGCAACAAATCTTCTTCTACGAAGGCCGGTTTGCGGCCGTGCTTGTAGACAAGCTCGTGTTCAGTCCCGCGCACCGGCACGAACGAGCCTGGCGCCAGCGAGACCCCGCGCGGCAAGCGCGACAATTCCTGCGCGATCCAGCCAGCGCGCTCGGTCGCAAACTGTGCGGCGTGTTTCAAATGCCGCTTTGATGGCGCTGTCGCGATCGCCTCACGGCGGGTCGGATCGATCCGCACGGACACGTGGCGCGCGCGCGGGTTCACGATGAACTTCACCGGCACGCGGCGGCCATCGATTGTTTCGATCTCGGTCTGACCCGGCTCGACCTTCTGCCGCGAATCGAAGCGCATGCGCAAGAATCCCACGTCACGCTTATTAACGCGACCCGTCGCCTGCGTTAGCGTGCGCCAGAGGGTGAGAAGATGGCTGTCTATCGAGGCGCGTGTCACTGCGGCGCGGTCCAATTCCAGATCGATAGCGAAATCACGGACGTTTATACGTGCGATTGCTCGCTCTGCGCCAAGAAAAACGCGCTGATGACCACGGTGCCTGAGGACAAGTTCGTTCTGCTCAGCGGCGAGACGGCGCTGTCCCTCTATCAGTGGAACACGAAGGTGGCGCGCCACTATTTTTGCAGTATGTGCGGGATCTATCCGTTTCACCGCAAACGTTCGATGCCGGATCACTACGGGATCAATGTTCGCTGCCTTGAGGGGTTCGACGCAAGCGCAATTCCCGTACGGCGCGCGGACGGAAGGACCATGACGTTAGTGGAAAAACCAGCGGGCGGCTGGAGCGGACCACGCGAGTAAGTATCTCACTCATTCCCGGAGCTTCGCGAAGCGAAGAGCCCGGGACCCATAAACACGTTTGCTTGCACGTGCGCGCCGTGCATTGAGCGCGACAGCCGGACAATCGTGTTTATGGGTCCCGGACTGAACGCGGCGCGTTCATCCGGGAATGGGTGAGTATCAGTAGCGGCCCAAAGATGCCAACGAAGACGCCGGCGCTCCATAATGGCAATGCCGTCCGCGCGCTTTATTGGGACGAAGTTAGTTCTCGCTCACTACCTTCAAACGCCGCGCGCCGCGTGAAGCGTTGGAGTGAAACGTCCGCATGAACTCGCGCACACGCGGATAGATTTCGGTGCGGAAGCGGCGGCCCGAGAACACGCCGTAATGGCCGACACCCGGTTGGACGTAGTCCTGGCGCATCTGTTCAGGGATGTTGCCGCAAATATCGTGCGCAGCCTGCGTTTGACCAATGCCCGAGATATCGTCGTTCTCGCCTTCGACCGTGAGCAGCGCCGTTTTGGTGATCTTGCTCGGATCAACAGTGCGGCCGCGATGCGTCATCGTCCCGTTGGCTAAGCGATATTCTTGGAAAATCTCGACCAGCGTCTGGATGTAGAATTCTTCCGAGAGATCCATCACGGCGAGATATTCGTCGTAGAATTTGCGGTGCTTCTCGGCGGGCTCTCCGTCACCCTTCACGAGGTTCTGAAAGTAACCTTGGTGGGCATCGACGTGGCTCGACAGGTTCATGCCCATGAAGCTCGCGAGCTGCACGAAGCCCGGATAAACGCGGCGAAACGCGCCCGGATAAATCGCGGGCACCGTATGGATCATGTTGGTCTTGAACCAATCGATGTCACGCTGCTCGGCGAGCAGGTTCGGCGCCGTAGGCGACTTACGCGCGTCGATGGGCGAGCCCATGATGGTCATGGTCGCGGGCGTGCAGGGATCGTCCTCGTCCGCCATCACCGCCACCGCAGCAAGCACGAGCGGCCCCGGTTGGCACACGGCGACCACGTGCGCCTGCGGTCCGAGCGAGCGCAGCATGCCCATGACGTGATCGATGTAATCGTTGAGATCAAAACGGCCCGCGATCACCGGCACCATGCGCGCATCGGACCAGTCGGTGACGTACACTTCGTGATCGGGAAGAAACGTATTCACCGTATCGCGCAGCAGCGTCGCATAGTGGCCGGACATTGGCGCAACAATGAGAACTGTGGGGTCAACCCGCTCACCGCGCGCCGCTTTCAGACCTTCAGCGTCGCGCTCGAAATGCAACATGCTGCACCATGGCGTCGACCATGCGATCTTCGGGGTCACGGCGACGTCCACGCTATTGATCGTCGTCGTCGGCAAATTCCAATCTGGCTTGCGATAGCGGCGCGTCATCGACTCGAAGAGGTCCGCGGCGGCAGCAGCCGTGCGGCCCACTTCCGTGTCCGCCAACGGATTCATCGGCGAGCGCAGCATCGAGGACTGCATCAGCGCGGCGATGCGCAGAGGCGCCACCGAGAGATGGCCCAGTTCATAAAGCGAATAGAGCATGCAAGCCCTTCTGCTGCGGCGCAGCAACCCAACCGGATAGTGCGCGCGCCCCTATTTCCAACAAGCTAAGACAACTCAGCAGGCGAGCCTTTCGCATTGCAGCGCCAGGCTGGCGATATGTCGAAGGTCTTAACCGGCTCCCCCGAGGTCAGGTTCCGAAGACCTGACCGCTCACAGGAACAGTGTAATAGCGCCGGCTGGAGGTGCAATAAGGCGCTTCACATAATCACGAGAGATCAGTGCGCTCCAGGCCGGCAGCGATGCATGCGGCGATGGTTTCGGGCGAAGCCGGGACCAGCGGGCTGCGGGGGTCCATGGCATCGGCCCTATTCATGGTCTGGACGATCGAAACCGTGCGCCAGTTGCGGTCAAGGACGTAGAGCAATGAGGAATGGTCGACGTTATAGACGTCCGCCGCCGCGCCTGGGATTTCGACTTTGCCGTGATGGACTTGGAAGGCGCTCGCGGCGGCATTCACTTGCTCAGGTGTCCCGCTGAGCCCGACGAGGCCAGGAGGAAAGCCTTCCGTGCGCGTATATTCGCCCATGCGCTGCGGGGTGTCTCGCTCGGGGTCGATCGTGATCAGGATGGACTGCGCGTCGTAGCCGCCCGGCTCCGCCAACGCCTCGGCCAGCGCATACATGCTCGTGGGGCAGATATCCGGGCAATGCGTGAAGCCGAAATAGATAACCGCAGGCTCACCCGCGAAGTCGGCCTGGGTGACGCGGGCACCGTTTGCATCCACCAGATCGATTGCCCCGCCGACGGCGTCCGCATTCCGCATGACGCAATCGCGCGGCGCGCCGGCCTGCTTGGCGCCATTGCCATTCGTGCCCACGAGCAACATGGCGCCTAAAGCTGCCAAGCCAGCAACCGCGACGGCCGGTATAACTGCGCCGGTGAGGTTGCGACGCGGCGTTTCGACGGGTTCTGCCATCCCCGAAGCTTGACGCCGGGCGCAGCCTTATCAACGCGGCGCGTCCGCGCAGGGGGCGCAATGCCGCAGGCAAAGCTTGAGCCGTGCGCCGAATTTGCGCATGTGGCGTCTGGATGAATTTCGCACGTATGCCCCTCATCGCGATTGTAACGCTTATTGGGCTCGCCGCGGCGGTTGGCCTGTTTGTGCTGCCACGCATGCAAAACCGCGACGCACCCTGCGCCATCCACGACTTCGAGAACTCGCGCTTCCTCGTCTGCACCTACGACGCACGCCGCCAGGATATGCGCCTCTACTCGCAGGCGTCCGGAGGAGGACATCTCCGCAGTTTCGAGGCCCTACAGGGCGAGATGGGCGAACAACGATCGCACGCCATTCGCTTCGCCATGAATGCGGGGATGTTCAACGATGCCGGCGCCCCGATTGGCCTCTATGTGGAAGATGGCGACGAACAGAAATCCATCTCGCTTACAGAAGGTCCCGGCAATTTTCACCTAAAGCCGAATGGCGTCTTCTGGCAGGGCCAGGACGGCGCGCTCCATATCGATGTCTCGGAAGACTATGCGCGTGAACTCCCTGAGCCACGCTGGGCGACGCAGTCCGGTCCGATGCTCGTGATCGATGGCGAGATGCACCCGCGCTTCGCCGAGGACGGGACGTCACGCTTCATCCGCAACGGCGTTGGCGTCACCGATCAACACACGGCATATTTTGTGATCAGCTCAGGCTTTGTTTCATTCGGCCGCTTCGCGCGATTTTTTCGCGACGAACTGCATTGCCGCGATGCGCTCTTTCTCGACGGCACTGTGTCGAGCATCTGGGCGCCCTCTGTCGGACGATACGACGACAACCATGAGCTGGGGCCCATGGTTGTCGTGTCCAATCGCAACTAGGCGCTTTGCGCTGTCGCGTTCGTGATGGCGGCCTGCGCTTCGACAAGCGCTGCCGCGGTCTGGATCTCAGCTGAGTGGATGCGATCGGCTAGGCCCATCAGCATCGGGCCTGTGACTGCGCCGTTTTGCGCCTCTTCTTCAACCCAAACACCGCGGCGGCGCACGATGGCATCGTCCCAAGCTTGGCGGACGCCGCCCCAATACTCAGCCGTATCGGCCCAGTATGAGTCAGCGGCCGCGACTTGATAGCCGTTGAAGCGCTCGTACGTATTGACGACGTCTTCGTGCACGATGGCGACAGGCTGACCATCACGCGTGCCGACTTTTTCGTTATCCTGCTCATGCACCCAGCCCGACGGGGTCAATGCATGGCGGTTGATCGAGCGATAGCGATCGTACGGCGGGTTACGAATTGCATCACGGCGCGCGAGTGGACGCGCAGTCACTTCGCTCGTCCACATCGTGCGACCGTTTGCGTAGTCCCAACGGCCAACACCGCCGTAACGCGGCGAGTCATCCGTTTGCCAAACCGTTTGCGACCAGGCGCCGCGGCGGCTAGCGCTCGAAACGTTTGCGAGCGACCAATAATTGCGGCGGTCGTACACAAGCACAGTGCGCGGCTGATACGTCCAATCTTGGCGCCAGTGCTTAATCACAAAGGGTTGGCCTTCGTGATCGGCAACGAGCAGATGCTGAACTTGGATGAAATCGTCCGTGTCATGAATGACGCGAACGCTCTCGAAACCGCCGCTCGTCTTGGGTTCGAGCGGTGTGTAGTCGCTCACGAACGGTGTTGTTTCGTTGAAATCGAAGCGCACGCGATAGTCGCCCGCCATCGCACGAATGGACTGACGATCACGCTCCAGAGACGAAACACGTGCAGTCTGCGCCAACGCCGGCGCGGCAAACGCCATGCCCGCACCAGCCAACGCCAAAACGGAACCACGGCGCGTAAGTGATATAGTCATCGGGGTCTCCTCAGAAACGATAAGCGATCGATGCGGAGAAATTCGCACCAGGTTGCGTGTAGGCATCCGCCGTCGCCGCACCCACGCCCCGAACGTCATTCCACCATGCGTAGGTCTCGTCGGTGACGTTGAACAGACCCACACGCAAGCTCGCGGCGTCGGTGATGTTCACGTAAGCGGTGATGTCGAGGATGGTGAAACCGTCCGGAATATAGCCGACGCTGGTCTCGCTCTCGTCTTTCTTGCTCGAGTGCGTGACAATCGCCTGGCCGCCCCAACGGCCGCTTGGCGCGTTGTACGAAACGCCCGCGACGATTCTCCAAGGCTCAACGCTTTCCAGCGGCAAAGTCGCGCCGCCGGTAACGTAGTCGCCGTCCGCAAACGAGATTGCGGTCGATACGCTGAACCCGTTGTGCCACGCGATGTCGGCGCGGCCTTCCGCGCCCCAGATCGAGGCTTCGGTCAGGTTGACGTATTGGTATACGGCGGGGTCCATCGGCGTAAAGCTGCCGCTAACTTGGATTTGCTCGATGAAGTCGTCATACCAAGAACCGAACACGTTCGCGCTTGCGCGCAAATCGCCGCCGAACAGCGTCACGTTACGCCACCGGACACCAAGTTCGAGCGCCTCGCTGGTTTCCGGCGATAGGTCCGGGTTCGGAATCGAGACGTAGCCAATCAACGGGTTGGCGAAGCCATTGTTGACCTGGCTGGGCGACGGCGCCTTGAAACCTTCGGCGAAGTTGAAGAACACGCCGAAGCTTTCAGTGGGCCACACCACGACCCCGAGACGCGGCGTCACGCGTGAGTCGTCTTGGCCCTGCACGGAAAGCGGGTAGAGCGCGTCGGCGGTTGGATCGAGTTCGTAGTAATCGTAGCGCAGCGCCGGGAAGAGCGAGACGCGTCCGTCCATGAAGCTAATCTGATCCTGAATGAACACGCCCGCTTGCGCGTATTCCGTCAACGGGAACGCGCGCGTCGGAAACGTTTCGCCAACCGGCGGCACTGTGCCGCCGCGAATGCCTTCTTGCTCGGTGACCGAATAGTCGCCGCCGTAGATGAGCGTGTGTTCGGCCGCGCCGGTTCTGAACCGGCTTTCCAGTTGCGCCGACGCACCCCACACCGAGTTGTCGAATGACGTGCTACGCGTACGGTCCGCGGAAATGTTGCGGTCTTCGGCGCTGAATTGATAGAGCGAACTTTCCTGCGTGTAGATCGCAAAAAACGCTTCGCGCAGGAAACCGCCATCGCTCGAGAACGTATAATCGAGCGAGATGCGGTTGCGGTCGCTCTGGTCGACGCCATCCAGGTCTAGCACGCTGGTGGTGCCCAAGGCCGGACCGGCAGGCGGCAGAATTGCGCGCGCGCTCAACGCCTCGGTGAGAATTTCGCGATCGCTGTAATCGGCGCTGAGGCGGAAACGATGTTGATCGGCTGGCTCGAACACGAGGCGAGCCATCGCCGAATTGCCTTCGATGTCTTGCGGGTTCGCCGTCGTGCGCCGGGTGTCGGGCGTATCGATCTCGCCTTGGTTTTCCTGTTCATGGCCGTCAGTGCGCGTGTAGGCGACCAGCGCCGACCAATCGCCGAAGCGGGCCGCGGCGGAAATACCTTCCGACCAAGTGTCGTCCGCGCTGCTATAGGCGCCGCGAAGACGCGCACCGAAATTCTCGCCGTCGACGAGGAAGTCCGACGGATCCTTGGTGATGAAGCTCACCACGCCGGCGAGGGCATCGCTGCCGTACAGCGCCGAGCCTGGGCCACGCAGAATTTCAACGGACTGCAAGAGATCGAGGCCGACATAGTCGCCGCGGCCAAATGAAGCCGGGCCGAACGCGAAACCGTCCGGCACGCGAATGCCATCGACTTGGAAGAGCACGCGGTTGCCGCCGAGGCCGCGAATGTTGAAGCCGCTATTGCCATCGCGACCAGTGGAGGCCAGCGCCGCCGTGAAACGCGATGGGCTCGACGGCACCGTCACGCCCGGCTCGAAGCGCACCAAATCCTTGATGTCGGTCGCGAGGTTATTTTCAATCTCTTCGGCATCGATCACCGATACCGTAACCGGCGCCTCGAACGAATCCTGCGCCGTGCGCGTGCCCGTCACCGTGATGTCGGCTTCGGCATATTGCCTATCCGCGTCCTGTGCGTGCGCGGCGCCGCCCGCCATAGCCCCCAGCGCCAAAGCCAGCGCCGAAGTGCCCCAAAGTCCCCGCATCACGTACCCCACTCAAATCCGCAGGAGGAGTCTTATTGAGAATGCTTCGCAGGATCAATATCAAATTCCTTGAGATCTTAGCTGCCATCCTGTCGCAGCCACCCTTGAGTGGCGGCGCGGCCACAGCGATGAGTGGACATGGTTTTCTCTGAGTCCCGCGCCCCGGCCCCGATTCCCAGCGTGTGGAGCGCCACAAGCCGGGTTCGGGTTCGGACTCTTGTTTTGCTCCGCTGGCTTGCGATCGTTGGCCAGACCGTCGCCGTTCTTTTCGTGCGCTACGGGCTGGAGGTGGAGTTCCCCCTCAACTGGGCGCTGGCGGCCATTGGCGTCTCCGTGGTGGTCAACTTGGTCCTCACCCGGCGCAGCCAAGAACTCGCGCGTGAATGGGAAGCGGCCGCGCAGCTTGCTTATGACGCCGTCCAACTCGCTGTGCTGCTTGCGCTTACCGGCGGCCTGCAAAATCCGTTCGTGTTTCTCTTCGTCGCGCCCGTTGCGGTTAGCGCCACAGTGCTGCGCCCCGCTGTTACGGCGATGCTCGCGGCGCTCACGTTCTTCTGCGTTGGCGCGATCTCGGTTTGGCGCTTGCCTCTGCCTTGGCCTGAAGACCAGCTGTTCGTGATGCCGCCGCTCTATCAGATGGGTATCGCCGCGGCGGTTCTCGTCGGCCTTGGCTTCACGAGTGTTTATGCATGGCGCGTTGCAGCAGAAGAAGAACGCCTCAACATTGCGCTTGCCGCAGTGCAGGCCGTCCTGTCGCGCGAACAAACGCTTTCCGCGCTAGGCGGCCTCGCTGCCGCCGCCGCGCATGAGCTCGGTACACCGCTCGCTACAATTCACCTGGTCGCCAAAGAGATGACGCGCGAACTGAGCCCCGATGATCCTCGCTACGAGGACTTGCAGCTGCTCGTCACGCAAAGTGAGCGTTGTCGCGGCATACTCGCGCAACTCTCGGCCAATCGCGAGCGCGGCGATGTGATGATCCAGCGCGCACCGATGCGTGCGTTGCTGGAAGAAGTAACATCGCCTCACGAAGGCTTAGGCGCGGAGATTGTGATCGTCGCGGAAGGCGAAGGTCCACTTGAGGTCAGGCGCATGCCAGAGATCGTGCACGCACTCGGCGGCTTCGTGGAAAACGCTGTTGGATTCGCTCGCTCGCGTGTGGAGATCGAGGCGCGGTGGACCGCAGACCAAGTCGAGGTCATGGTTCGCGACGACGGGCCAGGTTTTGCCTCCGCCATCCTCAATCGCCTTGGCGAACCTTACCTCACCGAGCGTGACGAAGAGGGCATTGCGGGCGGACTTGGTCTCGGCTTCTTCATTTCCAAGACGCTGCTGGAGAGGACTGGCGCCAAACTCGAAGTCCGCAACCGCCGGCCGCCCAACAGAGGCGCATTGGTGAAGGCTGTTTGGCCCCGGTCCGCGATTGAAGCGCCTGCGCTTTAAAATTGCGCGAAAGTCGCTAGATAGGAGCTAGCTGGAGTTCGTAGGCTGATGACGACTGAAGCGCCCCTCGAAGGCGAAAAAACTCTCCTAATTCTTGATGACGATGCGCCCTTCCGCACGCGGTTGGCGCGCGCGCTGGAGCAGCGCGGCTTCGAAGTGCTCGCAGCCTCGAGCGTTGCCGAAGCGACCGAGATCACCAGCAAGACCCCTCCGGCCTACGCGGTCCTCGATCTTCGGCTCGAAGACGGCTCTGGGCTCGCGGTCGTCGAGGCCCTGAACAAGAGCCGCCCAGACTGCCGCGTCGTGATCCTGACAGGCTATGGCGCAATCGCCACTGCGGTCGCGGCCGTGAAGGCGGGGGCGATCGACTATTTGGCAAAGCCGGCTGATCCCGAAGACATCGTCAAAGCACTGCTTGCATCGCCGGACGAGAAGCCAGAGCCGCCCGAAAACCCGATGTCCGCTGATCGCATTCGCTGGGAACACATTCAGCGCGTCTACGAGCTCTGCGGGCACAACGTCTCCGAGACGGCGCGGCGCCTCAACATGCACAGACGCACGCTACAGCGTATTCTGGCCAAGCGCGCACCGCGCTGAGAAGTCGCCCTCGCCGCGCCCAAAAAAGGCCCGTGACAATCGAGTGCGCGTGAGAGTTATCCACAAGCGCAACATGAATGCTTCGACACCCATGCCGGTTGCACGTTGGCGCACTCGTTTCGATGCGATAACGACGCAAGGCGCACGCTGGCGCACGAAATAAGGTTGAGGGACATGTCCAACTGGTTTGCAGACAAGCTCGGGCCCGATCCTCGCGCCGGCGCGCAGAAAGCTGGACAGCAGCAGCCAGCCGCCGCCCCTCGTCCACAACAGGGGCAACCCGCGCCGCAGGGCAAAACTGCTGCGCGCGCACCTGAGCCGTCGCGTGCGAAAGCGGCGCCCCCGCCGAGGGCTCAGCCTGCGCCGCCGCCCGAAGAGCCCAAGAAGAAAAAGGGCTGGTTCTGAGCTGCGTCAGGTTTTGCGCTTCGGAAGCCTGACCCGCTCCAGGGGCGCGAACAACAGGCCGAGCGCGATCGTTAGACCAATCGCGGCGATCCAGACCACGTACCGGCTCACGCCTAACTCGGCGCCCGCATAGGCGGCGAGCGAATAGCCAATGCCCTGCCACAGATAAATCGAATAGCCAGCGCTCATAAATGGCTTCAGCAGCGGCGAAGCTGCAAGGTCATTGATCTGCTGCGGACTGATGAGCCGGCAGGCAATCAGCAAGATTGCCACCCACGCGGCCGAGAAGAGAAAGAAGATCGCGTTCGGCGGAAACTTGTTGTGCTGCATGTCGAGCGTGACGCTTGCCGGCTGCAACCAAGCGGCAGCGAACATGCCCGCCACTGCCATCGCTAGCACGACAGCGTAATCACCAACGCTCCAACGCCTGGGCATTGCGGCCAACACGAAGCCAAACGCTGCCCAGAAAGAATAGAACACCGTGTTCTTGATGAGCTGGTCGTCCAGCGGCGCAGGGAATGTCACGCGCCCCAAAGCAAGCACAAGAAGCCCGGCAACGACCGCGAGCATCCACGGTTTTACGAACGAAGGCACACGCTTTGTGGTGATGAACGGCATCAGCGCCGTCACGATCAGGAACGGCGCGACGAACCAAAGATGCCAGCTCAGCATTTTCCAGGTGTGGCCAGCGCCGCGCGCAACTGGATTAAGCCAAGCCCAAGCGCGCGCGCCAGCTTCATCGACGGACAGCGCCCCATCCCACTTCACGATCGTCACAAGGACGGCAGCGGCCAACACATAGACGGCGTAAGGCAGATATATCCGCACGCCGCGACGCAATAGAAAGTCGAGATAGTTTGTGGGCTGGAGGCGCGCCTGTTTTGCGCCTACACCGAGAAAATACGCTGCGCCAGTGATCACGAAGATCGGCGGCATCTCGAACAGCAGCAGCGAACCCGGCCCGCGCGGCGCAATGCCCAGCCAGAAAATTCCGTGGATCACGACGATGATCCACGCCATCAGCAATCCACGAGCCACATCGAGCCCGACATTGCGGCCCTCGGTGGCCGGAGGCGCGGGCGCCTCGCTCAATAGATCAGGTGCTTCGCGCGTTCGGCGATCCACGCCTCTTCGTCCGGCACAGTGATCGCATCGAGATCATCCGCCTTCGTGTTCGGATCATCCACCCATTCGCGCAACAGCGACGAGCCGTTGATCACATCTATCGCGAGCTTGTCGAACACATACTCGTAGGAAAACTCGCGCCATAATTCGTAGTCTGGATAGAGCCGCCGGATCGCCTTGAACGCCAGCGCCTGCACGCGCCAAGGCTTAAACGCTTCGTGGCCGTAGTACCCCGGATCCTCGCAATGAATCTGAACACCGTGGCAGAGTTGGCCTTCCCACTTGTGGAACGTCGGTTCGAACCAAATTTCGCGCAGCTTGCACCCACGCAACCACTGCGGCGCAAAACGCTCCATCTCGTTCATCACGTCGCGTGCATCGATGTCAGCAGCGCCAAAGATTTCAAGCGGCCGCGTTGTTCCGCGTCCTTCGGAGAGCGTGGCGCCTTCGACCATCACCGTGCCCGCATAAGCGCGCGCCATCCATAGATTGGGCGCATTCGGTGAAGGGTTCACCCAAGTGCGCTCGCCGATCGGCCAGCCATAACCTGGCGCTTCGTCAGGCCGATAGCCTTCCATCTCGATCACGCGATACGCGACATTGAGCTTGTAGTGATCGATGAACCAATGACCAAGTTCGCCAAGCGTCATGCCATGGCGCATCGGCATTGGCCCCGCGCCGACAAAGCTCTCCCAACCGCGGCGCAACGTCAGCCCTTCAACCGGCCGCCCCGCTGGATTGGGGCGATCCAGCACCCAAACCTCTTTGCCCTCCGCCGCGCACGCTTCGATCATGTACAGCAGCGTGGTGATGAAGGTGTAGATGCGGCAGCCCAGATCCTGCAGATCTATGAGCACGACATCGAACGTCGACATCATCTGCCCGGTCGGCCGGCGCTGATCGCCATACAAGCTGAACACCGGCACGCCATGAACAGCATCGGTGTAGTCCCGCGACTCCACCATGTTGTCCTGCTTGTCGCCGCGCATCCCATGCTGCGGCCCGAACGCCGCACTGATCCGCACCTCATCGAGCGCCATCAGCGCATCGAGCGAATGTGTCAAATCCCGCGTCACCGAGGCCGGGTGCGCCACCAGCGCCACGCGCTTGCCGCGAAGCGGCGCACGTAGCGAGGCATCCTCCAACAACCGATCGATGCCAAACTTCATGGAAGCTCCAACATAAAACCATCGGAATGATGGAAGTCCGGCTTGCCGGGCGCGTGCTTTAGCGACCAGTACGACTTCCTGCCACCCGTCTCCTCAATCACCGCCGTGAGCGCCAGCTGCCATGGCGCGTCACTGGCTGGCAAATAGATCAGCGCATCGATATCAACATGCGTGGCGTTCGCGCCGGTGATGATCGCGGGCGGCGACAACTCCGCGAGCGCCATTCCACTGCGATAGCCGCTGAAGTGATACGCAGCCCACTTCGTCGACGGCGAAAGATTGAATTCGAAATAGCCAGCGCCCGGTGTGGTTTCGACGAAGGCTTCGAAACACGTCGTTTGCCATAGCTCATCGGCGCGCAACGGCTCCGAAGGCGGCGCAAGACGGACGTCCGCAATCCGCCCGGCAACAGTAAAGCGTAACGCCAGAACGCCGGGCTGCGGACGCACACCGGCGACGCCGATCTGATCGACGGCCGCGCTTGGCGTGTCCGGGTGGCAAATCAGTTCGTGGACCACGGCGGTGACCTAGCACAGGAAGCACTTAAGAACGCAGTAACGCGGCCCGAAAATATCGGCGCCGAGATGAACTTCAGGCCGGCCGCTTACTGAACATTCGCGCCAGCCAATAGAACAGCGCGCCGAACGGGATCGCCGCGCTGAACACCCAACCGTCAAACACCGACCCGCTCCAGGTGGCGCCGGCGCCGAACAGCTGAATGGAGACGGGCAGGAACGTCAGCGCGTCGGTGGCGGTATTTGCCGAGATTGTGCCGAACCCGAACGAGACGAGAAGCAACCACACCCAGCGTGGCTTGAGGTCCGTCTGAAACAGCGCCGCGAGGAACGTTGCGAGCATAAAAAGTGGGAGCACAACAGCGGAGACGATCACTGCCTGCACGCTCGGCGGCTCCGCAGCAAAGTTTAGCCCGCGAGACGCCAGCGCCTCGCGCGACAGCACGTTTACGTTGAAGCGCTCGATGCTCCACGGTTGCTCGGCGTTGTCGCGGTAAAGGGTCGTCTCTGCGCGCACGACATGCTCAGAATACTCGTACTCACGTACGCCCCACAGACGATTGCCGCTCGTGCCGACCTGTGCACGCATGGTCGTTAGCCGCGACGAAAGTGGCTCGCCAGACGGCAGCAATGTTTGAATGCGGTCGATCTCGGCCTGCGCACGCTCACTTTGCCCACCAAGGCGTGCAATCACCGGGTCGTGTCCCTGAACGTGGTGTACGAGCCGGCGCTCGTCGCGGTCTCACCGGCGGGTTGGGCCGGTCGTCATGCCGGCACGGCCGGTAGACTGACGAGAGGGTTA
>Ga0163150_10000113_pt1 | contig 138880 bp, 121 predicted proteins | sample OliLakLV19P2IB_FD_148628 | JGI IMG/M metagenome (GOLD analysis project Ga0163150, IMG submission 148628) | Freshwater microbial mat bacterial communities from Lake Vanda, McMurdo Dry Valleys, Antarctica - Oligotrophic Lake LV.19.P2.IB | ecosystem: Environmental > Aquatic > Freshwater > Lake >... | reverse complement strand
GCAATTTTTTGGGTAAGCATTTCCGATCAGAAAGCGAACCTTGGTTTTTGCAATCACTCAGTCCAGTGTTTTCCTTGTATTTCACGGCTAAAATCGATTGCGGATCACGAAAACCACCCACAGTTTCTGCGGAAGAGCCAAACCTTAATGAGAAGATCCGTTGTATAGGAATCATAACGGCAAGATAGAATAGATGCGTTTCGTAAACTTTCACGAATGTAGCGATCAAGCGGCTTGATCTATCGATTGCTTCAGCATAGCCTGTATCGACAGTCATCCGGGCGTGCATCGCGGCTATTTCTTGCTCGATACGTCCGGCTCCTTCATAACAATTTTTACGCGACGAATGTCAAACCAACCTTTCCAATGGACTGCCACGCAGGAGCAAGTTTCCAATCTGAATGCGACGATCATCAAGCCGCATTCGACGATTGTTCCGACTGAAATGATCGTCCTATGTCATGGCTATGGAGCACCGGGAGACGACCTAGTTGGAATTGCCGATCCACTGATTCGAGAGCTACAAAAAAAACAACGCAATCCCATCCTCGTCTTCCCCGAAGCGCCGGTTGATTTGGAAGACTATGGTATGCCCGGAGGTCGAGCCTGGTGGCCGTTGAACATGGCTCGCTTGATGGAATTGGCAGCGAAAAATGACTTTAGCGAAATGCGAAGCGAAGTCCCGCCGGGTATCGATGATGCTCGATCGATGCTAGTCGAGTTCACTCAAGAACTGATGAATCGGTTTTCGATCGACGAAGCGAAACTGACGCTCGGCGGATTTTCTCAAGGCGCGATGCTGGCAGTCGACGCTGCCTTGCGCGGACTCGACAAGGCTCCCGCGCATCTAGCAGTGATGTCTGGTGCTTTGATTTGCGAACCGATTTGGCGAGCTGCCGCAGGTCGACTAGAAACAATGAAAGTGATTCAGACTCACGGGCGATTCGACACTATTTTGCCGATTCAAACCGGACGTTGGCTAAATTCGCTTTTTAGAGATAGCTGCAGGCAGGCTACGTTTCACGAATTCGATGGCCCGCACACCATTCCGATGCAAGCCATCGAGATGATTGCGGAAAGCTAGACTTGCGGCCGGATGTTCGATAGCCATAAAGTCATGCAATTGGCGAAGTCGCAATTCGAACGTTTGCTAGGAAATTCGCGAGCAATGAAGTTCATGACCATTTTTATAGCGTTGTCCTTTTGACCGCGAACAATTCTTCGATGATCTATACCGACGCAAGATTCCGACCAGCTCCACGCTATCCCACCTATCCTCCATATCATTACGGGGACTACTTAGAGGACTATTTCTACAAACGTTACACTACAGAATTGCTAAGACAATCCAGGGACTTTATCGCTATAAGTTGGACAACATTGTATTGCGAAGCGAACGAGGTTATGGCCTAAACAGCTTTCGCCTCTACGAGGCAATGCAATTGGGTGCAATACCGGTGATAGTAACCGATGCGTTTTATTTGCCGTGGACCGATGAACTGGACTGGAGCGAGTTTGCCGTTCTGATACCTGAAGCAAGTCTTGCCGGATTAGAAGCAATTCTCCTCTCCTACTCGGATGATCGCATTTCAAGTATGCGCAAAAAATTGGCCAATGTCTGGCGAGATTATTTCTCGATGGACGGCTTGTATAGAAACATCATCAAGCGAATAAAATAGCGAACTGCTTCGCTTGTGTTAGAGGCTGGCATAATTGGAGACTGAGCTTGAAAACGTGGATTTGCGGAAAAAACCGACAAGTGCGGCTGACAGGACTTGAACCTGCACACCCTTTCGGGCTCTAGCACCTCAAGCTAGCGCGTCTGCCAATTTCGCCACAGCCGCAGCACTTAAGTACGCATGTAGTTTAGGGCTTCATGCGACTGAGTCAATAGATATTGGATTAGACCTTGATGTTCCAGGCCGCGATTAACTGCTCGGCACCGGGGGTAAGTCGTCGAAGTTTGTGAACGATCACGCTTTTTTCCGTTTTCGAAGCTTTCTTCGACTTTGCAGCCAAGTGCACCAATTTCTTAGCGCGGGTTCGGCGTCGCCGAAGCTCTCGTTGACGTTCTGTTCCGGCCATATTTACATTAACTCCAATGTGAACGATTTATCATTTTTACAGCGAATCCGTGAGCGGACAGGCGCTAGCCACCGGTGTCATTAAGAACCGGGGGCTAGCGCCCGTCCGCTTACAATTCAATACGGATGTCTAGAAAGTAGACTTTTACTCGCCGTTCGTCAACGCGTCGACTAGTCGGCAGATTCGGGAGGCGACTCGTAATTGAACTCTTTCCATTTGACTGCCTGTTCCATTGGCTCGATCCTGAGGACAAGTTCCCCGTTCTGAAAGAGCCGGACACTGCCGCTGCTCTGGCTGACAACGACAGCGATGGCCTTGGTTTTCTGGGAAATCGCTGCACCCGCCCAATGTCGAGAGCCCAGCCCTTTGGAAAGGGTCAGGTTTTCGTGCAGGACTTCGATTATTTGCCGCGATTTTTCGACGATGGCGTCTGGCGAGACAATGAATGCCCCGTCCATTTGGGCTATCTCCTTGATGTCCTCTCGAACTCGGGCGTCGTGAAGATCTCGACCTTTGCGTTGATAGCCTCGCATCGGATCAAAACCGGCATCTTTGCAGTGTTGGAGAACACGCCTTGTGTCGCCTACTACGAACATCGTCCCAACTTTTTTCCCTTCACGACCCTCGCGTCCGATTTGAATCGCTAAATCGATTACCGTCTTAAGGCTATTAAGTGGCACGCTGCTTTCAAGTTTCTGCAAATCGCGGCTCGTCAGTCGTCGAAGGCGTTCATCGAGGCGAATCAGAGAAATTGAATCAAGCCGGTGTTGCTCGAAGCCGCTATAGACCGCGATCACATCGCACTGGTTTTCGAGAATTTCGTCAGCTACCGCTTCCAGCAATGCGTGCTGAAGTCGTTCGAGAAGCGGCGAATCTTCCTTGTCCAGTACCAAAGGAATCAACCCGGACTCTGTGGCACCATCTAAATCTCGTTCGTGGTCCGCCGCGACAATGACTTTGCGGACATCCAGCGGAATAATCTCACGCATTCGCCCCCAGTCTGTGCTCCCATCGAGCAGCAGGAGCATTGCGTCGGCTTCCGATTCAATCGCTAGTTTCGACGCCGATTCGAGTACAAGAATCAACTGTCGTGAAAGCTTCAGTACTGTCATCGATGCCTAGCAATCATTGCGAAAGAGTTGACGAGACACGTCCTCAACGAAAGAGTACCTTGACAGCGACCTGCAATCAATCCGGTTCCATAAAATGAATGAGTTTTATTCCAATCCTTCCTCAAATTCCGACTAGTCGATCCACTCATCGAGGTTTTTGTGCATGTTTTTTGAGTTTTAGAGTAGAAAGCATGCCTGCCAGGATAGAAACTGCATAGAGGTACCTATTTGGGACACGCTCGCCCAGGAAAATGAATCCATTGCATCTTCCCTTCGTCATTCCTTAAGCTAGATTTCAATGATATGCGATTGGTTCGCTCAAATTTAATCGCGAGGATTCGCCAGAGCCGAGTACGATTCGTCAACCTTGGCCCATTTTGCTGGCCGCGTTACGCGTTTCATCGCTTGCGTGAACGATGGTATCGAAGCAAATCGACAGAGAGCAACTCGCCTTTTCGGCAGTTCAAACTCTACAGCCCGCTTGTTCCGTTTCCGCTTTGGGCCAGACAAGGTACGAGCGACATCAGCGTCTTCCAGCAAGTCTTTGGTGACCTTGAATACAACGAACTTCGCAAGCTCGAATGGGATCGAACCGGGCTCGTTGTTGACTGCGGAGCGAATGTTGGTTTTAGCAGCGCCTTTTTAATGAACCTGTTTCCCAACATGAAGGTAGTAGCCGTCGAGCCTGACTCGTCGAATTGTGAGCAATTGAAAATCAATCTGGCGCCGTTTTCCGAGCGGCTTACGGTTATCGAAGCAGGTGTATGGTCCGAAGACGGTGGACTTTGTTTCTCGGACTCTCCGTATCGAGATGGCCAGCATTGGTCGCGTCAGGTTCGGAAATCGCTCCCCAATGAAACGCCAGCCCTGATGGCAGTCACGATTTCTACGATCCTTAAAAACTCAGGATTCGATAAGATATGGCTGCTCAAGGTCGACATTGAACGGGCAGAATGCGTTGTATTTGCCGAAAATGTCGAGGATTGGCTTCCCAAGGTCGAGAACATTGTCATCGAACTGCATGACCAGGAATGTGAGCGAATATTCTTCGACGCCGTACGATCGAAGGATTTTTCTGTTACGCGATCTGGCGATTTGACGCTTTGTTTAGCTTCGAAAGCATCGGACTAAGAATTCAGAATAACTCCATGTCGATTTCACAAGAAACGCCAATTGCGTCGGTAATTATTACGACTCGCAATCGATCTGACATGCTCCGGAAGGCAGTTCAGTCCGCTGTCATGCAGGAAGGATCGGTAGAAGTACTTGTCGTTGACGATGCCTCGACGGATGACACCTGCGAAATGTTGCGTCAAGAGTTTCCAACGGTGCGTCTGGAAGCTCGAAAAGAGCAGCAGGGCTATATCGTTCAGCGCAACCTCGCGGTGAAACTCGCTCGGGGCCCGATCGTCATTACCATCGACGACGACGCTGTGTTTTCGTCTCCGAATGTGGTTCAACAGTCCGTAGATTATTTCGAGAACCCTCGCGTTGGAGCGTTGGCGATGGCTTTCGCCAATATCTTCGACGATAGAAGGCATGTTTGGTTTGATCCGCCTGCGGTTCCGTCGGCGACGGCAACGTTTATCGGAACCGCGTCCGCCGTGCGTCGAGAGTTGTTTTTGAGCCTTGGAGGATACCGCGAATACTACCATCACTGGGGTGAGGAAATGGATTACTGCCTTCGTTTGCTCAATGCCGGTTACTTCGTTCAGTTTGCACCAACGGACCTCATCCATCATTTTCCCGGCCATAGCAAGCGAAATTTCGCAATCAACACGCTCATTCATCGCAATCGAATGCTTGCTGTCTGGTTCAACGCACCCGCAATTCTCTTGCTGCCGATGGTTGTCTATTCGATTGCTAAGAGCAGCTACGAAGGGATTCGAGGACGTTGTCTTGGCACATCTGGCAAGGGGCTTCTACTTGCGTTTAAGAATCTAGCCAATACGCGAAAACTTCGCCTCCCAGTGTCACTCAAGGCTTTTCGAATCTACTCGAAGCTGACTCGGAAGATGATTCCGCTTACCGACATGGAGCGGATCGTTCCGCCGCCAATTACCGGGGCGATGTAGTTATTGATGGAAGCGTACCTCTCGCTGTTCTATCTCACCGTTCGCAGCGACTGGATTTGATCAGCAAGCTGTGACTGGCGTTGTCCGGGTGTCACACCCGTGGTTCGCTGGTGGTAAAGTGCGATTGCGCGCGTGGCATGACCGCGTGGACCGATCGGCCACTTCGTGTTCCGGTGGTCCCATATCTGAGTCAAAAGAAAATCAATGCTCTTTTGAAATCGAGGTGTCGTCAATTCTTCCTCTGGAAGCGTAAAGGCAAGCCATTCTAGAATGTGCCCCGTCGTTTGGACCTTGCGTTCCATCTTGGAATCGTTTCCACGCGATTCAAACCAATTCGTGCTAAAACTGCCGTCGGGATTCTGTAGCCGCCATGCATAGTTAACGAATTCGTTGACGAAACGCTCGGCTCTGGCAAACTGTCCATTGACTGGACGCCCTTCGGTTTGTCGTTGACGCACGGCAAAGGTAAGGCCCATCAATCGATGTGTGCCACCGCATGCCGAGCCGATCACAGGCTGCGCAAGTTCTTCTTGCACCAGCTTTTCGATACTCCAGCGACTTCTTTTGTCGGTTGACCAGACTTGATCTGTTTCGACAAAGTACGACAAGCCTATCAATTTGAAGGTCAACTCGGACTTTTCTCGGCAAGTTGCCATCTCATATCGCACAAGGTCGGCGACCGTGTACTTGTTGTTTCCCACGACGATGGGGTAGCTGGAGGATACTTGCGATTGCGCTAGCATCGCAAGAAACTGCCCTTCATGTCCCTGGACTCCGCCGCCAATGTTCGGTCGAAAGTAACTCCCTGCCGGTGTGAATATTTTTTGAGTACGACAGGTTCCGTTATTACACATCCACTGAATCGCGTTGACAGGTCGCCCCCCAACCATAATTTCACCTTCGACGCCAAACGGAAGCATCGCGTGCATCACAGCCCACGGACTTCGCTCGACGACTGACTCAGGATTCGCTAGGTAATAAGCCAAACAATTTTCGACGCGTTGTGTTCGATGTAGATCGATCGGATTGGCCGCAGGTTTCGTTGGCGCACTGGATATTTTTCCGCTCGACGGATTGGCTACAAAAGTTTTTTTTGCGGCGACGGGACGGGTTGCAGCAATGGCTTTTTCGTCCTCTTCGCGGGCTCGTTTCGCATCGACCGCATGTGGCATATCGATCAGTCGCGGCGACTCCTGCTCCTCCGTTGTGATCTGCTTGACTTCAACCATCCTTGGACGCGGATTATCGCTGGTCAGCGGTACGGGCGAGTCATCTTCTTTTGTCGCTGGTGTAGAGGAGGTCGAATCTCGCAACGGGTTCGATGGAGGCAATGATGGCGCTCCCGCGTTTGATTCAGTTTCTTTTTCGACTTCTTTCAATCGTGGTAATTCATTGGCTGCGATGGGTCCGATCAAGATAGGTTCGTCGTTGCCAACCAAAGTGATTGAAGAACCGTTCTCATGCGAAGCCGTCGAAGCTCCAGCCAAAGGTGGGATTTCTCCAAGCGATTTCAGCAATCCCGACAAATCGAGCGGCTTTTGCGCGTCGAGCGGTTTTTCACTGAGGATTTCTCGCCAAAACGCCTCCGCAAAATCTATCGCCGACGGTTCTGTTTTTATCAGACTTTCTTGGGCCTCAACCGATACGCTTGCGACAAAGCATATCGCCGACAGGCAAGTGAAAACGAGCGAGTGAATACTACGGAACTCTAAAAGCATATCAAAAAATCAATGGCGGCAAGGAGTAAACAAGTTCAATACGCAATCAGATGCCAATGGCAGAGCCGATTCGTTCTCCAATGCTTGGAGGTTATTCATCAATTGGCTGACCATCCAGAAACTGTCGCCAGATGTCAACATCGCCGCCTAGGTCTTTTCCGGTCATTGTTTTCAAGGCTTCTGTCGCAGCGAACTGAATGGCTGGCGACTTCTCATCGAGCGACTTCCGGAGAATAGACTTTGCATCGTCGGTCTGAAAAGTTCCAAGCGATCGAAGGGCGGCACTTCGAACGCTGGTGTCCTTGTCGGATTGAGCGACGGTGGCGAGCATTTGACTGGCCGTAGTAGATTGGCGACCAGCTAAGGATTTGCAGGCTGCAATTCGAACCTTGGTGCTTTCGTCGGAACATGCACGGACTAACACCGCGTCCACATCGGGATGAGTCGACTTCCCTAGGGCGGTTACCGAATCAAATCGCAAGGCTGGGCTCGTTTCAAAATCGTAGATTTTCGCCAGCTCAGCTACCCATTGACCTTGCTCTTCTGCATCCATCGAGGGAAATTGACTGTGAAGTTTTCGAATTTCGTCTTCGCGTTGCCGAAAAACAACGCCTTTTTCTTCGTCTTCTTTCCATTGAGCTCGATAGTATGGATTGGCACGCTTGATCGCGAACATTGGACCGTCCATGCAACCGGTCGAGAATGCAATCAGCGCGGAACCGACGACCCCTACCGAGCGCCAATTGGAAAATGCGCGTGACCTATGGCTTTCTAGCCGATGCTTTTGAATGCATGAATCGTTCGTCACAGCGGCTACCTAAGGATTGGTAAGTACGTATCTGAATCCATGGCTAGCGCCATCGGTTCATATCGGACATTGTCATCAGGACACTCAGGGACGGTATCAAACGCGAGCGACCGAAACTAGATCGAAAAATTAATTGGAGTCGTTATATTGGACTGCGAAATCGACGACGCGATGAGCGCAGCGATGGCAAATTGCGATCGAAATGGTTATCCTTTCAGCGATCCAAAATCAGGGAGAGTCCATGAAGTTTGCCGCGATCGATTTTGAAACCGCTAGTTATCGCTCCGATAGTCCATGTCAAGTCGCGGTCGCCATCGTCGACGATGGCCGGCAGATCGATGGACGAACATGGCTCATTCGCCCAAAAAGCCTCTATTTCGCGGATCGGTGTATCGCCGTCCATGGGATTCGTCCTCGCGATGTCCTTGACCAACCAGAGTGGGACCATGTTTGGAATGAACTATTGCCTATGATCGAAGGTCATATCTTGATTGCTCACAACGCAATGTTTGATATGGCTGTATTAGCTAGCACATTGATTGCGTATGGCATTGCTTGTCCTCGAATCGAATTTCAATGTACTCGTTTGATCGCGAGGCGATGTTGGCCGGGACGGACTGGGTATGGTCTCAAGCCAACGGCGGATGCGTTAGGAATTACGTTCAATCATCACGACGCTTTGGAGGACGCTCGCGCGTGTGCAGAAGTAGCTCTTGCGGCGGCCCGAATAACGGAGGCGAACTGTGTCGAAAGCCTTGAGCAACTCCTTTCTATCCGACGTGGCTTTATCGAACATGGCAGTCGCGTCGGCCCCCGCAGTATTTGTCGAAGCAAGGCCGACCGCCCAGGACCTAAAATAAAGAGACGGAAAGCTGAACGATACTCGCCGATTATTCAAGCTCGAACAATTCTTGATGGATGCGGAGGTGTACGCCCTTTAGAAAACAAGCGTGTCTACTTGAGCGGTACGTTGCTTGGTCTAGATCAGGTAGAATCTCTGCGATTCCTTGAAAGCTTGGGTGGAACCCTAGTTGCTAAGGGAACGGAGAAGATCGATTTTTGGATCACAGGAATCTCTGATTGCGATAGTACTGTCTCCGTTTCGGACAACAGCGATCATTCGTATTCCGATGAAGTCACGCTGGATAAGAAGAACTCGCCGCTTTTTATCAATCAACGGCAGCTCTTGGCGATGATTCCTGGCGGCCTTAGCGCGGCGCGAGCTTTTTCAGGTATCTCGTAGGCCAGTTGGGTGAGCCGGACTGCAATCCGAAAAATCAGAAAAATGGGAATGCTACCTATAACCGGGAATACCGATCGCTTTCGGCAAACGCACTCGCTCGGCTAGGACGCAAAACCCTTACAATTCACTAGGTCGTAGGTTAAAATTCTGTCCAGACGTACCTACTCGGAAGCTATTCTCTTAGCTCAGCGTAAACTTTCGTTGGACGAGCAAAGCAAAACTTGCTTTCTTTCCGTTTTTGAATCCGAATCCGATGCTGTTTGAGACCGAAGCTGGGATAGCTGTCACCCAAGGGAACGAAGTCCACCCCCATCCGAGGGAGGCTGGTTTTTTTTCTTGTTTTGACGATACTTTTTGTTTGCATTTCGATAGTTGTTGGATTGGTTAGCGACTCACTGTAAATCGACCACTTGTGTCTGTGAAAGATTCGATTTTCGATGCCATTGCTCAAACAAGAAACAGATCTTTATCCACGCGATTTATTCGAATCGGAATTATTGGACAGCGAGACTTGGTGGGTCATGTATACCCTTTCCAGGCAGGAAAAGAAGTTGATGCGCCAGCTCGAACGTCTGGAGATTCCGTTTTACGGGCCGACCATTGCGCGGCGATATCGAGCAGCAAACGGTAGGTTGCGGACAAGTTTCGAACCGTTGTTTGCCAACTATGTATTTGTTTGCGGAGGTGAAAAATCGCGATACGGTGCCGTTTGCACAGGCAGCGTGAGCCGATGGTTGCCGGTCCACAGTCCTCAAGAGTTTATTCGTGACCTAAGGCAAATTCGTGATTTGATCGCAACCGAAGCTCCCTTGGCACCAGAGCAACGCATTGAGGCAGGCAATCGTGTTCGCGTGAAGTCTGGTCCCTTCAAAGGATTTGAGGGAATTGTCATCCGCCGAGAGAACCAAGTTAGACTTTTAGTCAGTGTTCGATACATGGGGCAAGGCGCCAGTGTCGCTCTCGACGATTGTCAGTTGGACGCCATCTAGATCCTGCCTCTTGGCCCTATTCGAGGATTCATAATACCCATCGTGTCGCATCCGTTTCCATTCAGAAAAGTATTTGTGTCGGGCCATCGCGGTATGGTGGGGCAAGCCGTTTGTCGGCGGCTTGCGAAAATGGATGGCATCGAGATTATTGTGAGAACGCGACGCGAGCTCGACCTCACCGACGAACTAGCTACGGCTTCATTCTTCGCCGAGGAAACACCTGAAGCTGTTATTTTCGCGGCCGCGAAAGTCGGCGGAATTCACGCTAACCAAACGTACCCGGTCGAATTCATGGTCGACAACGTCAAGATGGCGATGAACTCGATCACATCGGCGTATGAAAATGGCGTTGAACGGTTCCTTTTCTTGGGGAGCAGTTGTATCTACCCTCGTATGGCACCTCAACCGATTCTTGAGGACGCGCTCTTGTCATCGTCGCTCGAATTGACAAACGAAGCATATGCTTTAGCGAAAATAACCGGGTTGAAACTGTGCCAATACTACCGAAAACAGTACGGGGCTTTGTATCATTCAGCGATGCCTACAAATCTCTATGGCCCTGGCGACAATTATCATCCCGATCACAGTCACGTCCTGCCAGCAATGATTCGACGATTTCATAATGCGAAAGAAAATAACGATGCAAGCGTTACGATCTGGGGTACTGGCGCGCCGTTGCGAGAATTTCTGCACGTCGACGACTTGGCTGCTGGGGTCATTCATTTGCTAGGACTCGATAATCCTCCCGATTGGGTGAATATAGGAAGCGGAATTGACCAAACGATTTTCGAACTTGCGAAATTGGTTGCTCTAACCGTTGGATTCACCGGGCAGATTCTTTTGGATCCGAGCAAGCCTGATGGCACACCACGAAAGTTGATGGATAGCTCCCTACTGCGTTCTACTGGCTGGAGTCCTCGCATTCAACTCGCGGACGGGCTCGGTACCACGTACCAGGATTTTCTAGAACAGCATGCTGCGGGATTGCTTCGCGCGGTTTAAAGCCTATTCGAATGCAATCTACGAATTACACTCGTAAGATACTTTAAAACGGTTTTGGATTCACTTGCCGACGTCGGCAAATTCAATCGCGTTCGCCAAACTCAACTTTTAAAACACGCATCGTAAGAAAATGACAAAATCAGCGCTAATCACTGGAATTACAGGTCAAGATGGTTCGTATCTCGCCGAGCTCTTGCTCGAAAAAGGGTACATGGTTCACGGCTTGGTCCGTCGATGCAGCAGTTTTTCGACCGGGCGAATCGACCACCTTTATCGCGACGCGCATGAAGACCCCAAGCTGCTGCTTCACTATGGCGATCTTACCGATGGTCAAGCGTTGACGAATCTGGTGCAAGAAGTCGAGCCTGACGAGATTTATAACTTGGGGGCACAGAGCCACGTTCGAGTCTCTTTTGACCAGCCGGTCTATACGCTGATGAGCGATGGGGTCGGCGCACTAAACGTTTTAGAAGCTGCTCGACTTTTAAATAAGCGCAAGCAAGTCAAAGTCTATCAAGCTAGCAGCAGCGAAATGTTCGGAATGGTCCTCGAAACTCCGCAGTCGGAGAAGACCGCCTTCAATCCACAAAGCCCTTATGCTTGTGCAAAAGTCTACGCCTACTATCAAACGATCAACTATCGACGAAGCTACGACCTTTATGCTTGCAATGGAATTCTATTCAATCACGAATCGCCGCGTCGCGGTGAGACCTTTGTGACTCGAAAGATCACACGTGCGGCAACGCGAATCAAACTTGGACTTCAAAAGAAACTCTATCTTGGCAACATTGATTCCAAGCGCGATTGGGGATATGCCAAGGACTATGTTGAAGCGATGTGGTTGATGTTGCAGCAAACCGCTCCCGATGATTTTGTTATCGCGACCGGCGAAACCAAAACGATCCGCGATTTCTTGAGCATGGTCTTCGGTCAGTTGGAATTGAAATGGGAGGACTACGTGGAAATCGATCCTCGATATTTCCGACCTGCCGAAGTGGATTTGCTGCTCGGCGATGCGACCAAGGCCAAGCAAAAACTCGGTTGGACCGCTAAAACGGATCTTGCGGAACTCGCTCGCATCATGGTCGAAAACGACCTCGATTTAGCGCGACTTGAGCAGAACAATCTCAAGTTCGCGAAGTAAACACGTATTTTCATGTTTTCTAGAATCCAACGATCGATCCAGAACCAACTACTTCGGCATGGTCGGTGTATCTACCACTATCCGATTGCCCAGTATTTTCGTCAGTTCGAAATCGACTGTGTTTTGGACGTCGGAGCCAACATCGGACAAACCGGCGAGGAGCTGCGAAGGACTGGCTTTCGCGGGCACATTGCGTCGTTTGAACCTCAAGCAAAAGCGTACGCTGAGTTGGTGAAACACGCCAAAAACGACGTTGAGTGGTCAACCTATCCGTACGGCTTGGGCCATGAGAACTCGTCCAAGCAATTAAACATATCCGGAATGGGGCCAAGCAGTTCTTTTTTAGATCTTTCCAACGAAGCGATCTCGGCGGTACCTGGGCTTCGATATGTCGATACCGAGCAAGTGCAGACGCGAAGACTCGATGAAGTGTTCGACGAAGTCTGCGGACGATACAAAAACATTTATTTGAAAATCGATACGCAAGGTTACGAAAAATTCGTGATCGAGGGAGCAAAAGGCGTTCTCGAACGCATCACGGGACTTCAGCTCGAATTATCGCTGGTAGTTCAGTACCAGGGCGAGACGCCGGCCGAAGAAATGATCGCTTGGATTCGAACTTTGGGTTTTAGCCCATACTGGATCCTGCCTGGACATCGTAACCTCGAGACGATGCAGCTATATCAAATGGACGTGGTCTTTTTTCGCGACATCCAGAACGATCATCGCTTCGTTTCGCAGAACTAATACTTAGCAATGCGACTCATAATTACTGGCGGAGCGGGGTTCATCGGATCTAATCTGGTGCGCCGGATGGTCAACGAAGGACACCACGTTCTGAACGTCGATAAACTTACGTATGCTGGCAATTTGAATTCGCTTGCCGACGTTAGCCATTTGCCGAACTACCGATTCGCCAAACTAGACATTGCCGATGCGCAAACAACGCGCCGCGTGTTGCTCGACTTTTGCCCTGAGGCGGTCATGCACTTGGCTGCCGAAAGCCATGTCGATCGCTCGATCGATGGACCTCGTGAATTTATCGAAACCAATATCGTTGGAACGATGAATCTTCTACAGTCGTCATTAGAGTATTGGCGCACTCTTCCGGCAGACTTTGCGAGTCGTTTTCGCTTTCTTCATGTATCGACCGACGAAGTATATGGCTCACTCGGTGCCACGGGTTTGTTCAACGAAGAAACCGCATACGATCCGCATTCACCCTACTCTGCAACGAAAGCTTCGTCGGACCACTTGGCTAGGGCTTGGTTTCATACTTACGGTTTGCCGGTACTCGTCACCAATTGCTCGAACAATTATGGACCGTTTCAATTTCCCGAAAAACTTATTCCCGTCGTGATCCTCAAAGCGATTCATGGTGAACCAATCCCGGTATACGGCAAAGGCGAAAATGTCCGTGACTGGTTGTATGTCATGGATCACTGCGATGCACTTCGTACGGTTTTACTTAAGGGGACAGTTGGGGAAACCTATAACATTGGTGGTAACAACGAACTCAAAAATATCCAGTTGGTCGAAAAGCTCTGCGATATACTCAATGATCTCAAGCCAAAAGCGAACCGACAGTCATACGCCGATCAGATTGCGTATGTTGCCGATCGACCAGGCCACGATTTTCGATATGCAATCGATTCGTCGAAACTCCGACGTGAGTTAGGATGGACGCCAAAACAAGACCGACTCGCCGGATTACGCGAGACTTGCAAATGGTACTTGGATAATGCGGCATGGTGGCATCCCTTGTTACCTGATAGCTCGCCAATCAAACGGCGGGGGTTGATTTAGCGTTCAATGGTATCGGGAGCTTCACAAGCACTTTTGAAAATTCTTTCCAATCTGTATTGGCAGTTTGGAAATCAAGCGATCAGCATTCTAAACGGTGTCGTGGTGGGAGCCATGGTTGCGCGACATCTAGGCCCAGAGAATGTCGGCGTGCTCGCCAATGCCATGTCGTTAGTTGGAATAGTAGGTCCGATTCTTGCGCTCGGCCTTGATTCGATCCTGATACGCGAATATATCCAGACACCATCGTCGCGTTCCAGGGTGTTCTGGACGGTAATCTCAGCGAGATTCGTGTTATGCATTCTGGTCATGTTCGGGTTGTTCATAGCACTCAATTCCAAGCTTTTGCCAACAACCACGCGAGTCGAATATTTTGCACTTTGTTTTGCCTTTCTTAGCATTTTTGCAAATCCGCTCGCGATATTCAAATTGCTTTTTGACGCCGAAGTTTCCTCGAAGTACGCGATATGGGCGGCGAACGCAATTGTCTTGGTTTCTGCTTTTACTAAAGTATGGATGGTGTTTCAAGGATTCACACTTGTCGCCTTTGCATTCGTTGCCTTGGTCGAAATATTTGCGATCAATATCGCAACGTTTGCAATTGCAAAGCACAAACGCTTTGTCCCCGAATTTTGCCTCCCCTCTTGGACAACTTTTCGGTCCTTGATTGCTGAAAGTTGGCCTATGATGCTGAGCGGGTTATGCGTGGCGATCTACTTAAATGTTGATATGGCGATGCTGCGAAGCATTCGCGGACCCGCTGAAGCTGGAATCTATTCAGTTGCCGTGAGAATGTCGACTCTTTGGTCGGTGATTCCGACGATCGTTTGTGCTAGTTTTTTTCCGGCCCTGGCGGCATTGCATCGTTCAGACCGAGATCGATATTGGGTGCGGCTTCGAGATTTCTTCAGTCTCAACATCGCGATGTCGTATTTGTGCGTCTTGTTTTCGCTGGTTGTATTGCCGATGATGATTCGTGTGTTGTATGGCCCAAAATACGAGGCCTCAATTCCTGTTTTCTTTTGCCATATTTTTAGCATTATCTTCGTCTTCTGGGGAGTTGCTCGCAGCCAGCATTTGACACTCGAACGTCTTCATGCGTTTTCCATGTGGGCAACCTTTTGTGGAATGTTGGTCAACGTCTCTTGCAACTGCGTCTTAATACCGAAGTTCGGAGCGATGGGAGCAGCCGTCAGTACGCTGGCAGGTCAGTCAGTAGCCGCCCTCTTTAGCTCGGCGTTCATGCCTCGACACGCTTCCACCTTCGGCCTGCAGCTAGAGTCTATTTATTTGAAGAATTTTTTCTCGCGGTCGTTTTTCGAACTAAGGCGAATAACAAGGTAGCGAATGTCTTTTCGAGCACGTTTTCGTCAGGCAATCCTCCAAAGCTATCGCGCGCTTGCGGCTCGTCCATCGTGGCGACATGTAAACGAGTTGTTGTTCGATTGTTCGATCCGAGGACTTGGTATCCTCAATTACGAGAATGAATCGGTTTCCGGTGAATGCTATTTGATGGAGAACTTGCTCCCCAGGCTGATTCGTCGTCCCGATCCGTGCTTTGTCGATATCGGAGCAAACGTTGGCAACTATAGTTTGGCGCTGATCAAGGCGTTTCCGCAATGTTCTCTTCTTGCCATCGAGCCGCAGCCGACCGTTTTCAAGATCCTTGCCAAGAACCTTTCGCCATACACTAGGGCAAAGGCGTTGAATCTCGGCGCGGGCTCCTCGCTATCGGAGCTATCGCTCTTTAATTATGCGAACAGTGAACACACCGAACATGCGAGCCTTTACGCTGATGTTTTCAAAGATCTACGTCCGTCCGAAGCGATTCCAATTGCCATCCAAGTTGACCGCCTCGACACAATAGTTCAGGCAGAGAAATTTGGTCAGCATATCGATCTGTTAAAAATCGATACCGAAGGACACGAGTTCGAAGCACTGAAAGGATGTGAACGATTGCTGTCGGAAAAGCGGATATCGGCGATTCAGCTTGAATTCAATGATGTCAATCCTATCGCGGGCTACTTTCTAAGGGATCTAAGAAAACTTCTGCACGATTTTCGCGTATTTCGAATGTTGCCGCGAGGACTGTTAACGGTGTCTGAAACGCCGATTCGTTCAGAGCTTTTTGCCTTTCAGAATTTACTTTTCGTTCATAAAGAGTTGGAATTCAGAGTCTAAAGGCCAGTTCGGTTCAAGAATCACTGATCCATGACAACCTCACCTATCCTTCTTTTAGTCTTCAATCGTCCGGATCTAACGGCGACGATGTTTCAGGAGGTGCGAAAGGCACGCCCACAACGTCTCTTCATTGCGGCAGATGGCCCGAGAGTCGACAAAGCAGGTGAAGAAGAAAAATGCCAGCAGACTCGAGCGATTTTTCAGTCCATCGATTGGGATTGCGACGTGCAAAGGTTGTATCGAGATGCCAATCTTGGTTGCGAGATCGCTGTAGCCGATGCGATTACTTGGTTTTTTCAGAAAGTTGAAAGCGGAATCATTCTTGAAGATGATTGCCTACCTGATCCAAGCTTTTTTCCGTATTGCGATGAACTTTTGGATCGATATAAGGATTCCGAAAAAGTCGGCGTGGTTACAGGGAATAACTTTCAATGGGGGCGAAAGACAAGTTCATCGAGCTACTACTTTTCTAAATTCCCGCATTGTTGGGGGTGGGCAACGTGGCGCCGAGCCTGGAAATTGTACGACTATGAGCTTTCCGACAAGCCGGAAAACGATGCTGCGATTATCGGCAACTTTTCTTTTGTTCCCAAAGAAATGACATACTGGAAGTCGGTGTTTTCGAGCTTGCGAAGCAAGCAGTTGAATACGTGGGACTATCGTTGGGTGCGGGCTGTTTGGGCCGCCGGCTTACTTACGGCGACGCCGGAAATGAATTTGGTAAAGAACATTGGTTATGGCGAAGCGGCTACCCACACGCAGAAAGATCAAGTGGTTCCCGATTTGATGAGCATGCCGTTTCCGCTCATTCACCCTAAAGGTATTCAACAAAGTATGAAGGCCGATGCCCGTGTGGCAAACATCCATTTTGGGCTTTCCTTGCGGTTTCGAATTGTGAGAAAGCTGGTTTCATTAACAAAGCGTTGGTTGAAATGATGTCTCAAGCGAAAGAATTTGCAAACCGTCACTGTCCATTCGCAGTCAACATCCTAAAGGGATTCAGGAATGCGTATAAGTCAAGGAATGCAAAGCGTCGGATCCACGAGTTGTTGAAAGCGAATGATGAAATCAAGGTTGAAGTTGGCTCAGGAAACCGGAAAGGGATCCAAGGCTGGATCACCTTGGATATGTGCGCCGAGTCAGACTTGTTTTGGGATCTGCGAAACGGCCTTCCATTTCCTGATTCAAGTCTGTCAAAAGTCTACTCGTCACACTTTCTAGAACACCTTTCGTACCAAGAAGGGCAAGCATTTCTAGCGGAGTGTCTTCGAGCTCTAAAGCCTGAGGGCGTGATTTCGATTTGTGTACCTAACGCCCAGATTTACCTTGAAGCCTATGTCACCAACAAGAAACTGGATCATGACACGTATTTTACGTACGGCCCTGCGTACCGTCATACGTCCCGAATGGACTACGTAAACTATACGGCATACATGGATGGAGAGCATAAGTACATGTTTGATCGAGAAAATTTGCTCTACTTATTGACCGCAAAAGGTTTTAGAGACGCGCGGATGCGCGATTTCGATCCTTCCATCGATCGACAAGCTCGAGACTACGAATCTCTTTACGCTGAAGCGTACAAATAGTGTCACGATGAACTTGAGACTTTCGGCTCTTCCGCGAAATTTGTGGGTTGATTTCCGTAAAAATCGCAAAACACGGAACGTGAGATTAGCAGGTCCGGTCTCGCATCAACACGATGCACCGAGCCATGCCTTAGAAAATCCACCTTCGTTTGGATGTGATCTCCATCATTGAAACTTACATCGCGATTCAAACAGAGAACTTATCCTCTAAAACACGGCGTTTTGCTAGCTTAGCATGGAATTCGCGAATAAAACAACCCACAGATTCTGCGGAAGAATCTAATGTATTACGTCGAGAAGCGAATTTAGGTACGATCTGGAAACAGTATGAGTAAGCTTAACTATCTGGAAATGAGTCGCCGTGAAAAGCTCGCAATTGCTGCAAAAGGAATATCGATTGATTCGCCATTGGTGGTAGGAAGTTGCGCGACTCAGATCGCAACCGTGGATGTTCAGGCAATCTGTGAGAGTTACGCGAATCTATACAATATGGATGTGCGTCGTTTTTTTGACGGCATGACTTCGGTCGGAGTCTATCAATGCGATGCTTCGAGGCTCGTTTTCTTCCATCCACACTCGACGTCGGGAGACAGTGAATTCTACGAGCAACTTCAACAGTTTCCATGGTATTACATGCCTTGGAAATGGGAGCACGGAATCGCCGAGTCGTATGTTGCCGAAGGTTTAGATTTGCTTGAGATAGGTTGTGCGAAAGGGGGCTTTTTGAAAAAGCTCAATGGCACCATGGGGAAACGAGTTGGACTTGAACTCAATAAGGCCGCACAACGCGACGCTATTGACGATGGTGTCGATGTTCGCTGCGAATCAGTTCAATCGCACAGCGTTAGCAACGTCGAGTGCTACGACATTGTCTGCTCCTTTCAAGTAATGGAGCACATCTACGAACTACGTTCAGTATTGAATGCATCGATCGCTGCCTTAAAAGTTGGCGGAAAGCTGATAATTAGCGTTCCTAATAACCATTCTTTTATCAAAGATTTAGACAACGCACTCAACATGCCGCCGCATCACATGTGTTTGTGGGAGGAAGATTCGTTGCGAAGTTTGCAGAACTATTATCCACTTAAACTGGAAATGATCAAGTTCGAACCGATACAGAAATATCACTATGCTCACGTGATTGCCGCTGCGATCAATCGCAATATTCGGTACGAGATTTTTCGAAAGGTTCTGAGACGGATGTCGACCGTGATGCGAGCGCATATTTTCTTTGGCCTATTCCGAAGGCATATTCGAGGTCATTCAATTTTGGCGGTGTATCGAAAAGTAGAACTAGATAGACTTCGATGAAAATCCTTCACGTAGGCTACAGCGATCTGATGGGTGGAGGAAATATAGCAGCCTATCGAATCCATCGAGCGATGGTGGACGAGGGCTACGATTCGACGATGGTAGTCGCCAGAAAGGTTTCCAGCGATAACACGGTCATCGCGCCAGGCTTCTTTCGCTTCGATATCAGTCGGCGTTTACTTCATCGAGCCGGACGTTTAATGCATAAGATTCGGTTTGGACGAGGATCGAAGGGGCTTGAATATGATGCAATTGGAATCAACGTACAAAAAATTGCAACACGCCTTAAGGCTAACATCGTAAACTTGCATTGGACCCATTGTTCGTTCGTTGCCCTTCGATCTGTCGGCCAAACGGAAGTCCCGGTCGTCTGGACGTTGCATGATATGTTGAACTTTACCGGTGGGTGTCATTACACACAGGATTGCCGTCAGTTCGAACGGCGTTGTGGTGGATGTCCGCTGCTAGGAAATCTTGCATCATCGAACGACGCTAGTCGGCAGATCATGTCGCTTAAAGAAAAGTGGTTGGCCAAGAAGCCAGAAGCGATTGTCGCACCGAGTCGATGGATGAAGAAGGAAGTTCAGTTGAGTTCATTGCTTCGAAATCGCCGAGTGGAGCATATTTCATACAGCCTCGGAGAGCATTGGTTTGACGAGCTTGATCGCGAACGCATTCGACGTGAAATTGGCGTTCCAGACGGATATATGTCGCTCATGTTTGCATCCAATTCCGGCGCTTCGGACACGCGAAAGGGCTTTGACTTGCTAGACGAAGCGATGAAGATCATGCGCCGAAAATGGCCCGAACAGAAAATGGTTGTACTCGTGGCGGGCGGGCTAAAATCGAACGTACCTAAAACAATTCAGGATGGAGTCTTGCAGCTAGATCTTGGCCGATTGTCTGTTGAAACGGAAATGCGCCATGCATATGCTTCAGCCGATGTTTTTGTCGCGCCTTCACGGCAGGATAATTTACCGTTAGTCGTCATGGAATCGCTAGCGTGTGGTACGCCGGTAGTAGGTTTTCGCATTGGCGGCTTCCCAGATATGATTACGGAACCGGCTATGGGATACCTCGCCAAACCGTTCGATGTAGGTGAATTGGCCGATGGAATCCATGAAGCTGGGATGACCCTATCCAAAGATCGTTTCGATCGAATAAGAGGAGTTGCCAAAAAGATGTTTTCGTCAAGTAACATTGCTAAGCAATACCGCCAACTCTATGCTTCATTGCTGAACGATTAGATCAAACGGGTCGTATGCCCTCCATGAATTCGAAAATTGCAAACCTTTCCAAAACCGCGCTTATTTGTGGGATAAGCGGGCAGGATGGTGCCTACCTTGCAAAACTCTTACTTGATAAAGGGTACGAAGTTTGGGGAACATCGCGAGATGCACGTGGCTCTAGTTTTTCAAACCTAGGCTGGCTTGGGATTCAAGAAAAGACGAAGAACATATCAATGGTTCCCGAAGACTTTCGAAGTGTTTTCTCCGCCATCAAGAGAAGCCGCCCTACCGAGGTATACTTCCTGGCCGGTCAATCTTCCGTCGGGCTTTCGTTTGAAGAACCCGCAGAAACGATTCAAAGCATTACGATCGGCACGCTGAACGTTTTAGAGGCGTGCCGAATGGCAGATCATCCAATTCGACTTTATCACGCCGGATCTGGAGAATGTTTTGGAAATACCAACGGCGAGCCAGCCAACGAAAAGACTCAGTTTCAGCCACGAAGTCCTTATGCCGTAGCTAAAGCAACTGCATATTGGCTGGTAAGTAACTACCGCGAAGCCTATAGCACTTGGGCATGTACCGGAATTCTTTTTAATCATGAATCACCTCTTCGGCCAAGTCGGTTTGTAACTCAGAAGATTGTGTCTGCTGCCAAACGCATATCTACAGGCTCGCCCGAAACGTTGGAACTAGGACGACTAGATGTCGCCAGAGATTGGGGATGGGCACCGGAGTATGTTGACGCTATGTGGCGAATGCTTCAGCAGGAAGAACCTGAAGACTTTGTTATCGCGACGGGTGAAACGAATACTCTCCAAGCGTTTGTCGCTGAAGCTTTTTCAATCGTCGGACTTGATTGGAATCAACACGTAAAGCAGTCCGATGAGTTTTTTCGACCGACGGATCTGGCGATTAGTCGAGCAGACGCAGGGCGAGCCAACGAAAAACTTGGCTGGAAAGCTTCCCTTCGAATGCGCGATGTCGTGCAAAAAATGATGTCGGCGAGCTAATCAAAGTACATGGTGACGCGACCTTCAATTGTATTTGTCGCTTTGGGAAGTTTGGATTCGACGCTGGCGATTCGAGCCCGCCTTCTTGCGGAAGGGCTTGCTAAGCTTGGCTGGCAATCGCATGTGATATATCCGAAATCAGAAAGCGATCCCGCCCAAATCGAAAATGTACAAACGGAAGGTTTGTCACGACACAAGCCGCTCTTCGTCGCTCAGGTTGTCCAGAGACTACTGACTATTGCGCCTCATTTTGTCCATTTCCTCAACCCATCTCCGATCGCCACGATCATTGCCGGACTGATTAGCAGATCCAGGACAAAAATAGTCGGTGACTGGGAAGACTGGCACACAATGCCTACCGACCCCAGCATTCGCAATCCGATTTACCGGATCGCTGATCGATGGTTTCTTCGAAATGCCGACGTGATAATTACGTGTAGTCAGTGGCTTGCCGATCAGTTCGCGGAACTTCGAAATCGAACGGTTCATTATTTGCCATACGCACCGGTCCCAAAGACTTGGCCGTCCAAGGAGAATCCATTTTCGACGCCTACCGCTGTCTTTATGGGGAGCCTCCGCAAGCATTGGGATCACGCTGTATTGCTTCAAGCGATGGCGAACTTACAAAAACGTGGAAGCAAACCCAAGCTCTCAATCATTGGATCTGGCGAAGATCTTGAGAGTTGCAGGGAATATGCAACCAAGAATCATCTCGACAACATCGAGTTTGCTGGTCATCTCGATGATGCCACAATGCACAATGCGCTGTGCTGGGCACATACGCTGGTTTTTCCTTTCGCCAATAAGCCGCTCAATCTTGCACGATGCCCTCTAAAGGTTTTTCACTATGCGTCGGCTAAACGCCCAATAATTACAAGCCCGTATGGCGAGGTAAAAGAATTTCTCGGGGACCAAGCGATTTATAGCGATTGCACTCCTGAGGGATACGCTCATTCGATTGAAGCGATTATGAGCGGCGAGCGGTTACCTGATATTGCATATGCCGTTTCGGATCAAACTTGGATTCAACGAGCGAACACTCTTCAATCTATTCTGAGGAGTTATTTATGATGAATTCAATACTGGGCATCGTTAAGACGATATTTCATTTACTGATTCTTTTGTTGCCATGGCCGATTAAGAGACGCTTGTTGATCGCAGTCTACGGTTATGAGCTTGACCCTACCGCCTATATCGGCATCTCAATTGTCCTAGTCGAGAAGCTTAAGATGGCGAAGCACTCACGAATCGGCAATCTGAATATTGTACGGAGACTTGAGTTAGTCCAGTTGGGCGAGCGATCGACGATAGGTTCGTACAATCTTATAACGTGCATTTCTAAAAAGAACAAAGCACATTATCAACATCTCCCCGATCGTCGAACGGAATTGCTTTTGGAAGAGCATGCCGCGATTACGATGCAACATATCTTGGATTGCAACGAATCGATAAGGATCGGGCGATTTTCGACGATCGCGGGCTATCGTTCCCAACTATTAACGCATAGCATCGATACATATAAAGCACGTCAAAGCGCCAGTCCCATTCAAATCGGAGCTTATTGCTTTGTCGGCACTAGCTGCATTCTGCTGGGCGGAGCAAAACTTCCTGACCGTTGTATTCTAGGTGCCGGAGCGTTGCTTAACCGAGGATATGATGAAGAGTATCGTGTCCTGGCCGGCGTGCCTGCTCGGCCGGTAAAAGAATTAGATGATTCGGTATTGTATTTCCAGCGGCAAACGGGATTCATTCAGTGATCGGTCGGCGAAAATTGGCGCAATTCGCTTATAATGTTTGTCCCGTGATAAATCGCTGGTTTTGGAATGGAAATCAGTCAGTATGAAGCCATTGTCTAACGAAAAGCTCACCGCGCAAGAAAAGATTCAGACCGAGGCTCTGATTCGGTCGACTTCGAATCGAACGGGCCGATTTATCGCAATCGTTGCCTTTCTTTCGGGACTGGGACTGATGATCAATGTTAGGTTGGGCGTGCGACTGAGCTTGACCGAGCTCTTTACACCATTTTTGTTTATTGCCATGTCTTCTGGACTCGGTCGTCTATTAACGAATCGAGTCGTGCGCAATCTCATTGCGCTCGTCGCGCTCAATCTCATCGGTATTGCATTGAGTGACACGTTGAACGATGTTCCTTTTGAAGACACCTTGAAGGGCGTTGCCAAACCGCTGTTTATCCTTTTACTATTCATCAATTTTGGACTTCTCTTCGTTCAAAGTGTCCGCTTTATCATTCCGCTCGCGTTCGGACTCACGGCTGGTGCCATCCTTCATCTGGGTTTCAATACGGCTGACGATCTATACGATTTTTCGTTGAATTCGATGGAATACGCCTTCTTCGTTTTTCGCGCTTCACATGTGGTCAATTTAGGGACGGCAATGTCAGCGTATTTCCTTTACAAATGGAAGCCTCCACTCGCTGTACTTCCCATTCTTGCAGGCACGGTTGTGAGCGTAGCCTACTCAGGTCGTTCCGCGATCGTTGTTTGGCTATGCGCTACACTCGCCGTCGTATATTGCCTTCGTCCTTACGCGATCAATTGGTGGGAAGTGATGCACCCGCGACGAAAAATTTTTGGCTTTCTCATCGCGTCGTTCCTTCTCATGAACCTAAGCTACTTCACGTATATCCAACTGGTAGAGAGTGAGGTATTTCGGATGAGCGAAAAGCAGAAAGCTAATTTGCGGCAAATTGAGAATGACATTGGATACGGTCCCGTTGGTCTATTGATGGCAGGGCGAGCTGAAGTGGTTGGGTCGATTTTGATGATTCTTGATGAACCGATTTTTGGGCATGGTACGTCTTCGAATGCCGGCCCGTACTTTGTTCGAGCATATCGCATGGCTGGTCAAAAGAACGTCGTCGAGAATCAAATTGACGGAATACTTTGGGGAAGAATAACAACAGGGCACTCAATCTTCTTTCATGCCTGGGCTGCCAACGGAATACTTGTAGTTCCGCTTTGGATTTACATCATGGTGACGATATTTCGTGTTCTGGCTCTATTGATGCTATCGAAGGATGCTTACGTTCCGCTCTTAATTGTGCCTGTAATCGGATTGTACTGGGATATCTTCTTTTCGCCATTGAGTGTCCAGACTCGGGCCTGGATCCCGCTGGCACTTGCATTTGGCGCGTTCTATATTCCTGAACTCCAAGCTAAGGCAACGCATCAGCTTGCAATCCTTAACTCGTTAAATATTAGATTGCGAAGCCGTCGTCAAGGATGGCTTCAACCTGTTCTTCCGGGCACTCGATAATTCGGCATATTATTTAGCAATATGATCTCGGTTCTCATTTTAACCAAAAACGAAGAACTTAACCTTCCGTCGTGCCTGGAAGCGCTTCAATGGTGCGACGATATCGTCGTATTGGATTCGCATAGTACCGATCGCACTGTTGAAATTGCTAAACAAGCAGGGGCTCGAGTTTTTCAACGGGAATTTGACAATGAACGCGACCAGCGAACCGCTTCGCTGACGCTCGATTTCAAGTATCCGTGGATTTACAATCCCGATGCGGATGAAATTCCATCGATCGAGCTGATTCGAGATATGCAGAACGTCGCAGCCAGCGATGCAGCTCAACCCTGTGCGTTTCGCGTGCGATTCAAAACGATCTTCATGGGGCAATGGATACGACGCAGTAGTCTCTATCCGACTTGGGCCGTGCGGTTCTTTCGCAAGGATGCAGTATCGTTCGAGCGATCAATCAATTTGCGCTACGTGGTTCATGGTGAAGAAGGAACGTTTCAGTCGCATTTCGAACACCATACATTCCGCAAAGGCATTGCTCATTGGTTCGCTAAACACAACCGATATTCCGATTTTGAGGCTCAAGAGGGCTTGAAAGCTAACCGTCGTCAACCTCGCTTTAGAGATATACTGTCGTCCAAGCCGCTCATCCGTCGCTCAGCCCTCAAAGAATTTGCCTTTCGCCTCCCCTTTCGACCATTGTTGCGATTCGTCTATATGTATTTCCTTCGACTCGGCATTTTAGATGGACGGGCAGGGTTCCATTACTGTGTTCTGCTTTCGATCTACGAATACATGATCTCGATTAAGATGTCGGAGTTGCGACAGCGGAAACAAGAAGTCAAGAGCGAGTCGCAACTTTAGTTCGATGACATTTCCTCTAGATCTATCGCGGTATCAATCGGCGACCGCCTGGCCGACCAAAGTAAGAAGAACGCTTTGGCGATGCATTGAGCTATCGCTCTTTCGCTATAGTCCTAGCAAATGCTTTGGTTGGAGGCGGTTTTTATTGCGTCTATTTGGTGCCAAGTTAACTACGACATCCTACGTCTATCCGACGACCCAAATATGGGATCCAAAAATGCTGGAAATGGGTGAGCATTCGGCGATGGCATCCCATGTCGAATGCTACTGTATCGACAGAATCATCATTGGAAACCATTGCACGATCAGCCAGGAAGCATTCTTATGCACCGGCACACACGATGTTTCAGCTTATAACATGCCGTTGATCGTTAAACCCATTTATATCCACGACGGAGCATGGATCTGCGCACGAGCCTATGTTGGTCCCGGCATCGTTATCGGAGAGGGAAGTGTTGTCGCTGCATGTGGGGTCGTTGTTCGAGACACCGAACCGTGGACGATCGTCGGCGGAAATCCGGCTGCCTTCATTAAAAAACGCCTCGTAACCGCTGGTCCGCCGTCAGCCGAAGAGCGTCATGTCCAGTCGTAGTTCATTGACTTGCCTGCATTTTTCCGAGAGTGTTGATGTAGAACTCGGAGGCGTCGTGCGCTCGATCCTCGATCTTGTTCATGCATTGGATCGCCACGGCGTCAGCACAATTTTAGCAAGCCCCTACATTAACGCGGCCACTGCCCAAATAAGTGATAGCATCCAATCTCATGTTTTGCCCTCAGGAAAGTTGCTGATAGAATCCGCGAAGCATTTGATTGCGCGGAGCGATATCGTTCACTTGCATACGCCCTGGTGGACTACGAATCTCTGGTTGATGGACGAGGCGTTCAAACTGAAAAAGCCGGTCGTACTATCCAGTCATGGGATGCTCGACCAGTGGAGCATGAATCAGAAACGACTCAAGAAAAAAGCCTACCTTAAATTCTTTGCCGAGCGACGCTTCGCGAAGTGTACGTTTCACTGTACGGCCGTCGAAGAACGGCGACAGGTACTCGAGCAGGTCCGCCCGATTTCTGCCGAAGTTGTTCCGCTGGTCATCGATAAGCGTTATTTTGAAGGAAAGCTGCATCCTGATCCAGCACTGGCCGAGTGGCCGTTTCTTCGAACGCATAGAATGAAATTGCTCTTTTTAAGCCGGTTACATCCGAAGAAATCGATTGATGTCGCAATACGTTCGCTGGCACACCTTCCTGATTGCCTGCTGGTCGTCGCCGGAGCCGGTGATCCGAAGTACGTCAATTCACTTAAGCAACTATCGGTCGAATTAGGCGTTGCGTCACGAATCCACTGGCTGGGAAGCGTGCATGGAGACATAAAAGATTCACTGCTCGCCTGTTGCGATTGCATGGTCTTGCCAACCCAGCAGGAGAATTTCGGGCTCGTTCAAATCGAAGGCTTATCGATGGGAATGAAGGTCATTTCGACTTATGGTACCGATGTTTGGCAAGAGCTGAAACGTTGTGGCGCCATGATTGTCGATCGCACGCCCGAAGCGTTTGCCGATGCTGTGAATCAATGCTCAACGGATCAACAAGAACGAGAAGCACGCCAAAAGACCCAACGCGCTCGGCTGCTTGAATGGCTCGATCCAGACGCGACAACACGGCAGTATATTGCTCTATACCAAAAATGCATTGAAGCCGCTTCCAGCAAGAGAAAGCCTTCTGGTGTCGCGCGCCAGAATATCGTTTTGCACACGATTTCAAGTTTAGGCATTGACGCTGGAGGGCCATCGGAGTCGATTCCGTCATTGTGTCAGAATCTAAACCGATTGGAAAATGACTGGTCCGCTTGCATTTTGACAAAGTCCGTCGATGCTCGGAATCCTCGCGCGGATCTTTCGTGCACCGAAGTTGAAGAAGTCCCGTCAGATTTGAGTGCATCGCAATTGTATCGTCGGGCGAAACAAAAGATTGTTGATTTATCACCAGGCCTTATCCACGATCATGGGCAATGGCTGCCGATGAACCACGCTTCAGCGATCGCAGCACGCACGCTCGGTGTCCCTCGCATTGTAAGTCCACGTGGGATGCTAAGTCCTTGGTCACGAAATCATAAGCGATGGAAAAAGAGAATTGCGTGGTGGCTCTACGCCCGCGCCGATTTATCGAGTGCGACGATGCTGCATGCTACGAGCGAATTAGAGCTCAAAGAACTTCGAGATTTTGGCTGTAAACAACCTATCGCGATGATTCCCAACGGTGTTAAATTCTCTGAGGCAAACATATACGCGAAGGCCGAGCCACCCTACGTCCTTTTTCTGTCGAGAATTCATCCGAAAAAGGGGATCAAAGAACTACTGGAAGTTTGGGAAAAGATCCGTCCAGAAAGTTGGGAATTGAAGATCGCCGGCCCGGACGCAGACAGTTACCTCAAAACGCTCGGACTGTCCAATCGACCAGGCGTTCAGTATCTCGGCATGGTTCAGGGAGAGAAAAAGGCACGTTTGCTTGGTGAGGCGAGCCTCTTTGTATTGCCAAGCTACAGTGAAAACTTTGGAATTGTCGTGGCCGAGGCGTTGATGGCCAAAACACCGGTGATCGCAACAAAAGGAACTCCTTGGAAAATCGTCGAAGATCATCAATGCGGCTGGTGGATCGAAATGACTAGCCAGTCGCTCGAGCGTCAACTTCGTCTCGCGATGGAGCTTCCCGCCGAAGCGTTGCGAGCAATGGGAGAGCGTGGCCACGAGATGGTAAAGCGAACTTTCGCTTGGCCGAAAATCGCCGACGAAATGAGTCATGTCTATCGATGGATGCTTTCCGGCGATTCAATGCCGAGTTGCGTTAGGATACTCGAAAAACAGTGACCCGAGATCTGCGGCCTTGAATCGAAGATATATGTCGAAACCAAGAACGTCCGACGACGTTTGTGAAAACCATCGTACTCAAAAATACACGCTTTCGGAAAACGTACGGCGAGTGTTTTGGCTATTTGGAAGTATGTTATTTCGCATTACGCCACGTCCATGCTTTGCGCTGCGACGAGGGCTCTTGAGAGTGTTTGGCGCAGAGCTTGGTCGTGGCGTAAGAACGTATCCCTCGACGTTTGTCTATTTTCCATGGAACTTGAAAGTAGGAGACTATTCGTCTTTTGGCGAATGGGTGCTTGTCTACAACCTAGGACGAGTCACGATCGGCAATCGCGTCACCATTTCGCAAAGGGCTCATCTTTGTGCTGGTACACATGACTATCGAGTCCCAACAATGCCATTGTTGAAGCTACCTATTGAAATTGAAGATGATGCCTGGATTTGTGCCGATGCCTTTATCGGACCCAATGTACGTGTCGGCGCGCGTGCGATTGTTGCCGCTCGCGGCGTGGTCGTAAAGGATGCACCTGCGGACACTATCGTTGGCGGAAACCCGGCTCGAAAAATAAAGGCTCGCGAAGCGTAGGCGGTTATTTTGATCCGACGAATTGCTGAGTTAGTTAGTAGGAATGTCGTATTCCGTCGACGATTGCCAAATGAGTTTGGCGGCGGAAAAATGTACATTTCCCCGGCGGCTCGTCTGCAATACTGGAAACCGAATATCTATAGATTGGAACGATCGCTTTTTGACGCTGCGTCACTGTTGGTTCGACCGGGAGATACCGTGTGGGACGTCGGAGCAAATGCCGGAGTATTCGCGGTCGCGGCCGCTGGCAAAGCCGGCTCATCGGGTCGAGTAATGGCATTTGAGGCGGACGTATGGCTAGTGAATCTGGTCGCTCGGACGGCTCGCTCATTGAATTCCAACTACGCTCCGATCGATGTCGTCAATATTGCGATGGCAGACAAGTTGGGCTTTTCGGAATTTGCAATTGCTTCTCGAAGCCGAGCTGCAAACTATCTAATCAAGGCGGGCGGATCAACACAAGCAGGCGGGATTCGCGCAACGTACCGCGTCCTTACATTCTCACCTGACGAACTATTAAGCATTACGGACGCACCGCAAGTAGTCAAAATGGATATCGAAAGCGCGGAGATGATAGCCTTTTCTTCCGGGGCTCGATTGCTGAATGAAGTCCGTCCGCGAATCATCTGTGAAGTCAACGCGAGAAATCGCGAAGCTATCGCGAAGTTATTTCAGGCGAGCGACTACGTACTATTTGACGCGGATGGCTTGGCAGGCGGAGCTCGTCGTTTGGATGTCGCATCGCTCAATACGCTTTTTATTCCGTCGGACGACCCGTTGATAGCGGAAATCGAGAAAGCCTAGTTAAAGATAACTCCATGAAAAAGATTTTAATTGTCGGTGGCGCCGGATTCATTGGAACCCATGTCGCGATGTTCTACCTTCGAAGAGGTGAGAAAGTGCACGTCGCCGACAATCTATCTCGAAACGGATCTCGAGTGAACCTGGAGCTGCTGGAAGTCTTTGCGGCGACATCGCCTGGGAAATTAGTATTTCATCATCTTAATATTCGTGTTCGGCATGATGTCGAGACGATCATGGCTGAACTCAATCCAGATTTGATCGTACATACGGCCGCTCAGGTTGCGGTTACGACGTCGGTGGCAAATCCTCGTCTGGATTTTGAGATCAACGCTGTCGGTACGTTCAATCTCTTGGAAGCCTATCGAAACCTAGCGCCCGAAGCCTTTTTTATCTACGCTTCGACCAATAAAGTTTACGGTGGAATGCACGACGTCGCGATTGTTGAAGAAGCCAAACGCTATCGTTTTCGCGATCTCCCGGATGGAGCAGACGAAACATGTAATCTCGATTTTCACTCTCCCTACGGTTGCTCAAAAGGGGCGGCCGATCAATACGTCCGCGATTATGCACGTATCTATGGGCTTAGAACAACGGTGTTTCGACAGAGTTGCATCTACGGGACGCATCAATTTGGGGTTGAAGACCAAGGTTGGATCGCATGGTTTATCATTGCGCGACTCCTTGAGAAGCAGGTTACGATCTACGGTTCTGGCAAGCAAGTTCGAGACATCCTTTGGGTTGAGGACATGGTCGAGGCTTACCACGCAGCCTGGACGCTCGATAAAGGTGGAAGCGTCTTCAATCTGGGTGGTGGTTCGGCCAACTCGTTGTCGCTCATCGAACTCACCGAATTGCTCGACGAAGTTCATCCGAGCAAAACGGAGTTGAAATTTGGCGATATCCGGCCCGGCGATCAACCGGTCTACATCGCCAATTCAAATCTCGCCCGACGTGAACTCAACTGGTCGCCTAAAACGTCGCCTAAGCAGGGCATCGAAAAACTCTATGCCTGGCTTCGCGACCATCGACATCTTGTCGAAAAGGTATTGAAAGCCTAAAAGCACTTGTTATGCACTCGTTGCACTCGTTCCCAGGCTCGTGCCTGGGAACGCACCGCTTCCGAGGCTCCGCCTCATGCCCAGCCTAGTCCCTCCCCTCAATATCATTCCTTTCTATTCTGATGCAAAATAAGGCCCGACCGCTAAGCATTTTCGTACTCACCGGAAATGAAGAGCTCAATATTGCTAACTGCCTCGAAACGGTTGTGGGTTGGAGCGATGATATCTTTGTTGTCGATAGCGATAGCACCGATCGAACCGTCGAAATTGCAAAGCAATACACCGAAAACGTAGTGAATCATTCCTATGAGGATCACGCCAGTCAGTTGAGTTGGGCCTTCGAGAATTTGCCATTCAAGAATTCTTGGGTATTGTTTTTGGATGCTGACAATTGTGTGACTCCAAAGCTAAAATCGCTTATCGATTCGGTGCTCGCCAACGACGATGGAAAGGCGAATGGATACTATTGCTTGCACGAAGAGTTTTTCCGAGACAAACCGGTCTTGGGAATGAAGAAATGGTGGGCCAGGTTGGTGCGAAGAGAATATGCGACAATCGACAACAGCGAACTGGTCGACTACGGAATTAAGATCCAAGGCGAAGTAAAATATCTGTATGGTGCGATTGTCGAAAACAATCTGAAGGAAAAGAACATCGACTTTTGGATCGATAAGCACCAGCGATTCGCCTCGCGGATGGCAGCCGAAGAGATTTTGCGTCAATACGGATACTTGAAATGGTCAGTCGACGCCAAGCTTTTCGGCAATAGCGATGAGCGGCGAGTATGGCTAAAAAATGCTTGGTTTCGGATGCCCTTGTTCATTAGGCCCTTTATTTACTGGATTTATCGGTACGTATTCACTGGTGCATTCCTTCAGGGCAGGCACGGACTGACTTTTACCATCCTGCAAGCCTTATGGTTTCGACTTGTATGCGATTTGCGAGTCCAAGAATACCGCTGGATGATTCAGGAAGGAAAACTAACTCCTCAAATGCTTTGGGATAGGTTTGGAAGTGCGGCGCATTCAAAAAAGCACCTTTGAACCTATGTTTCTCGACCAACTCGACCCCCAAACGCCATGACATGTAGAACAATGCTCTCGTGTTCGCCAATAAGACGATGACCTATGGAAGTTGCTGAAGCCCCAATGGAAAAGCCGATCGATCGACTTTGGATTGCCATTTCTGTTGCAATCGCAATCGCCGTTTTGCCGCTTTATTCCGCCGAGTTGTATGTCTTAACCGGCCTTTCGACGTACCAATTCTTCCCGCTTGTCTATGCGTTCGCCGGTTACGTCGGTTGGAAGCGATGGATCAAGGCAGAGGGAACGATCGGGCATCGCCATGGCGCGAGTCTATGGCCCGAAGCCGTGTGCGTTCTTTTCGTCTTTGCTTGCCTGATCGTCCACGCTGGTTTGTTTGGACCGTGGCTTGGCGGCGCAGCCGGGTTAGCGGCCATCGCCGCAGGTATCTTTGCGGTCGGTCGCTTGCGTCGAGTTCAGCTATGGGACCTCTGGTTTTTACTTATCGTTTCGAGTCGTCTGCCGTTAAACTTGAATTTCAAGCTGGCATCGACATTACAAACAGTTAGCTCCGAGCTGAGCAGTCTTACGTTGGACTCGCTGGGGATTGTCCATTTTTTGGCAGGAAACGTTGTGAAGTTACCTACGGGCGATCTGATGGTCGCAGAAGCGTGTAGCGGCGTAATCTCCATCATGTCAATTATTGCGTGTTCGATGATTGTTGCGATCTGGAATGATCGTCCGTGGATTCACAGCCTCGTGCTCTTCGCGTCCGGTATCCTTTACGCGACTTTGATGAACGTCGTGCGAATTGTCACAATCGCAGTCGCGCAGGTGCTTTTCGATATTGATCTCAGCCATGGATGGGTCCACGAGATGTTTGGGGTGATGGTGTTTCTGGTAACATTTTCGAGTCTCATCAAAACGGATTATTTGCTCCTTGCAATTCTTGAGCCCGATCCAAATGTATCGACCGATGGCGATGCGTCGTCTCCGTCAGTTCTTGCAATGTTGCGAAAGAGAGTTAACTTTCGACTTTTTCCATCGCCGCCTCAAAAAGCGACTTTCAATGCGAAATCGAAAATCGCGACGGGCAAGATTCCCAAGCTGCGAATATACGTCGTCATGGGCTTTGCAGTGCTGGTTGGGATTTATCATGCGTTCGCGCTTTATACGAGCTATGTGCAAAGCGGCCTCAATACGACGGGGCTTGTCGCTGGCGTGATTGATTTCGATTTGGACATCGTGGCCGAAGCAGTTGCTCCTTGGAAAATCGTTAAAGATGAGTTGTTAGAGCGCGACACGATTTCGGAGCTTGCACCTTTTTCCAAATCGTACACTTTGCAGCATCCGGTCAAGGGGACGAAACTCACGCTTTCTTTCGATTTTCCGTTTTACCGTAAATGGCACGACCTAACTAAGTGTTACGTTCATAACGGGCTGACGATGAAGACTCGAGTAATCCATCGGGAAGCCGCCATTCCCGATCTAAACGATTGCCAATTCATCACTGCTGACTTTGTGAGCAAAACAGAGGGGTACGGTTATTTGATCTTTGCTAACTTGAATGAAGATGGACGCTTGGTTGCTCCTCCGCCCTATCTTGGCGATTTTGGATTCATGATCAACGAAATCGTGCATGTCTTTCAACAGCATCGTCAGGTAAGTCTCAACCCCAACAAGCTTTTTCAGGTTCAGGTTTTTAGTAAAGAGAGCAAGCCACCGTCCGATGAACTTCGGCAAGAAATGGAGCAATTGTTCTACAGTGGATTTAAGATCTTGCGCCGTCACCTTGCCGAGAATCATACCGGCGGCTAGTGCCGTGCTGCTGATGATTCTTGATAATGGTTTGCTCAATTTGCTATGTTATCTACAGAAGACAGTAAATCGATACGAATGAATGAAGCAACGGATCACAGCCAAACACATCTAGCCGTCCAGCGAGAGCGACGAGAGAATTTTCGTCGTGGATTGCCGGCCGTTGCATTGCTCGGTACCGCGGTATTCATCTTTCTCTTTGGCACGTTGATTGTTCGGCCACGGCTAGAAAGTAACTACCGAGAAAAATGCGACTTGGCCATGTCTGCATTTGGGATACTAAATCATGGTGGTGTTGCCGAAGATTCGACCGTTGGTGAACTTCCGATCGAAGAGCTTCGCCGTCAGCTAGATATCATTGCCATCTACTTGAAGCGCTTAACGGAAATGCAATCGGACAATTCCTTGGCGAGATATCAATCGGGGCTTGTTGCCGAAGCGTCATCGCAACTTTATACGCGAAAGGCTCTAGAGGCATTTCGATCGGGTGATACGAAAGAGTCTGAAGCCGCACGCTCCCAATCGTTATCCGAGCAACTTCGTGCCAAGGAAATTATGGAGCTTATCGCTGAGCTAGACAGTAAAGAGTCACATCAAGCGAAAGCGTGGCTCCTGGCTCGGACTTTGGAACGACCGGTCTATGAAACTAGCGAACTGGAGCGTCTGGCAAATCTGGCGCAAAATATTTTAGACTCGTCACCGGAAAATACGATCGCGATTGCAAGATTGGGACAGGTACGTATCGCGCAGGCATATGCCGTCGTTTCCGACCTCGATCGTGGAACTCGCGAAACGTACCTACGTGAAGCAATTGAGAGTCTTTCGTCAATTGAATCGCCATCTCTCGTGGAACAGGCTTTGTTGGCTGAAGCGGTCGATGCGTTCGATTCAGAGGCGGCTATCGAAAAATCGATTCAAGTCTCTCAGCGTTTTTGGATGAACACGGCCGCAAAAAGCAATTCGCCGGAATTAATCGCTGCCATGTTTGGCTGTCTGATACGTCAAGGTAGTCTGAAGGAAGCTCATGCTTTGATCGTTGAAAGATTCGCAGGTTTGTCGCCAAACGATCAAATCGTAGTTCGAGGCCTTTGCTCTGATTTTTGCCTTCGAAACATCGTTTGTCAGATCACTTTTCCAATAGCAGGACGCCGCTCAACAAGCATCAATGCGCTGAGTATTGCTGCACGACTTGACGCGACATCAGTGAAGTTAGTAGATACCTTAGAACAAGTCGTGTTATCGGATGAAAAGTCAGACGAGATCTACAGGGCCTTGAGTCTCGCCGTCCAGGAAGGAAGCGACAACGGATTGCTGCATCTTATCGTTGCTTTTCGTGCTGCGCTTAAGGAAAATTGGACTGAAAGCCGAGCGGAACTTCAGCAAGCGTTTCAAATAGATGTGTCGTTGGGAACCGTCGGAAGCGTTCTCGTTTCACGATTTGTGGATAAAGATATTGCGGATATCGCCTTCGGAATGCGTTTTCTCGAGCAAATGGCGCGAGTTGCCCCCGATTCCCTGAATATTTGGTATACACGCTCTTTGTTCTGTGAAAAGCATGGAGAATTGGAGAAAGCCGTCGAATGCCTCGAACGCATTCTGGGCAACAGCCCCCAAAGTGTCGAGATTCTTGACAAGCTTGAATCGCTCTATGTGCGATTGAACAAGTCAGCCGACATCCATCGCATTCAGCGATTAAAAAGCGAGATTCGCACCCCAAATCAAAAATGAGTTAGCGTAGTTTCGGATGTTGCCACGCATTTCAATTATAACCGCCGTCTACAATCGCGAATCGACTATTTCGTCAGCGATCGATTCGGTACTCAGTCAGCAGAACGCTAATATTGAATACATTGTCATCGATGGAAAGTCGTTTGATCGGACTCAGGAGATAGTTCAGAGCTATGGAAACCGGATCGACAAAAGCATTTGCGAAGCGGACGCCGGAATCTATGACGCGTTGAACAAAGGGATTCATGCAGCCACCGGTGAAGTTGTTGGATTCCTACACGCCGACGATCTGTTCGCTGGTCCAGATGTTGTAAGCAAGATTTCGAAATTTTTTCTTGATCCGTCGATCGATGCGGTATATGGTGATCTTGTTTATGTCGATGCTGGGCGTCTTGATCGAATCGTTCGCTATTGGAAATCTGGGAAATTTCAATCGAACCGTTTCCGTCGAGGTTGGATGCCGCCGCATCCTACGGTATACCTGCGCCGTCAAAGGTACTTGGATTTTGGTGTCTATCGAAAAGACTTTCAAATATCCGCCGACTACGAGCTTCTGATCCGTATGATGTTCAAACAGTGTGTGAAGACAGCGTACCTCGATGAAGTGATTGTAAAAATGCGTTTAGGAGGGAAGAGCAACGCGTCGATGCACAATCGGCTTTTGGCTAATTGGGAAGATCGCCGAGCTTGGGAAGTAAATGATCTGCGGCCGCCCTTTGCGCTCCAACTTCTGAAGCCGCTCCGTAAACTTAGGCAATTTTGGACTAGGCCCAAACGTGTTTTGGCATAATCCGCGGCAACAGAACTCACGATCTTTCAACGTCGCTCCCTTGAAAGAGATTTTGCGTTTAGAATGCTTTGGGAGCGAATGTCGTGCTAAATCTAATAGGAAAACAGAATGTCCGAGTTGACTCCTGACAAACCGATCCGAACTCGTCAAATAGTCTTTGACGTTTTTGTGCTATTGTTGCCGCTGTTTGGGCTGCTACCAATGCTGCTTCTTCAGACGTTGCAATTGTGGGGCAAACCTTACGCAAAATTCCTTCCATTTGCATGGTTGTTTTTGGCTATACTCGTCGCGATTGCGCCTAAGTCGATGACGACATCTCGATGGCGAATAGGCTTCAGCATTGTTTGTCTATTGCTAGCCGTATTAGTGGGGACTGTCGCCGTCGTCGATTTCTCACCCTGGACAGCTAATTTCGCTTTGGCTTTGGTTTTTATCAGTTGGGGGATGGTTCGCTTGGCGTCCGACTCGCATTTTAGAGTCCTGGCTTTGTCCATGTTGATTTTGGTCACGCTTCCGTTGCCTCTTGGCTTTGATCAATACCTGACGAGTAAGGGCGATTCCTTGGTCATCTACTTATTGAGTCCTGTGTTGGACGCGATCAACATTTACCATTTGTATCGCGCGCCGACAATTATGCTCAAAGACCATAATTTCGACGTTTCGGTCTTGCTTTCCACTCCGATGAGCGTGCAAGCCATGCTCGCGTTTTCGATCGCGATTAGTTTGTTGTGGAAGCGTCCGTTCCTAACGACAACCTGTAGTGCCCTGAGCGCCTGTCTTTGGGCCATGCTTGCGAAGGCATTTTTCCTATTAACGACGGCATTGTTCAGCTATTACGAAATAAACATTACTCAAAGCTATTTGGGCACGGTTGTGTTGCTCATCATTGCTTTGATCGCAATCTTGTTGGTCGTTGCAAGCGATGCGTTTTGGAGTGCGGTTTTAACGCCGATTCGCGTCGGAGATGAAAATGCGATTTACCGAAGCAACACCGCTAACGTATTTAACCAGCTTGTCGTTTTGCCAGTTCGACTTTTCGCCGAAGACGTCAGCGGTCGCCCGCCAATGACGTCGCCGGACTTGCCACGTGCCGAATATCCAAAGTGGATCGGGCTAGCGGCCGGAATCGTGATGGGAGCGCTGATGTTACCGTCACTTTTCGCGATCGTAAGAAACGATTTGATTTTTAATCGAGCTAACTACTTCGCGATTTCCAAGGATCGCTTGCCTGTTGCGTCCACGCTTTCGGATGACTTTTTGAATCGGCAGCGACAGCGTCAATTTCGGAGCAATCTTGGCGATGGTATTTCTCAGTCCATTGCAAAAACCTTCACATGGCACTACTCGGGGAGTGGAATGGATTCAATCATCGTGCTGAAAATGCCGGTGCGAGGTTGGCATAGTCCGAATTACTTGATCGATTCAGGCTGGGATGTTCAAGATACGGTAATCAAGAACGATGCATCACAATGGGCATGGTCCGAGACGACCGGTTCATCGGAAGGCGGTTTTTCACTTCTGGTTTTGTCGACTCAGATGCATACCAATGGGACGTCGTACGATCCGACGGAGGATGAACTCCAGGTAACCTCGAAAACTCCTGAAGTCACGTCGGGTTGGTTTTCTTTTCGAATCCTCGATTTGCTCAATCCAAAACAAGAAACTCTCAAGCCACAGACAATTTGTATTCAAATGCGATACCAGAGTGACTCTCGGTTGCGAGATGTGGAAAAGAATGAAGTCCTCAAGGACTTCTTTGCCGTCAGAAAGCTGTTGACAGATCGCATACTCGCCAAGCCCGCTGAGCCGATTCCTTAACGTGCGCAAACTGGTTGCAATCGTCGCAGGAACTCGCCCGGAAGCTGTAAAGATGGCACCGGTCTATTTTGCATTTAAGAAGTCGAAAAGCTTCGATACGACTTTTTTGGCGACGGCCCAGCACCGTCAAATGCTAGACCAAACGCTCAACACGTTTGGAATTCAACCCGAGCATGATCTCGATATGATGCAGCCGGGTCAGTCGCTGTCGAGCTTAACTAGTCGAGTCATCGAATCCGTTACGCAATGGTGCGAACGATTCAAGCCCGACGCGATGCTTGTTCAAGGCGATACGACGACGGTTTTGGCAGCTTCGATCGCAGCTTTCTATTGCCGCGTTCCAATTGGACACGTTGAAGCTGGACTTCGAACAGGGAATATGGAATCGCCATTCCCCGAAGAAATGAATCGTCGACTCACCTCACCGCTAGCCCGGTGGCACTTCTGTCCAACCGAACTGAGTCGGCACAATCTTCTTGCCGAAAAGATTGATCGTAACGTTCACATTACCGGCAATACGGTGGTGGATGCCTTGCTATGGATTCGAGAAAAGCTGAACCAACAATGTCTATCCGCTGACGAAGTGGCTCGTCGGACTGGCGTCCCCGACCACTTTCGAGACGCATATTTGCGTCCCACGAACCGTCGTTGGATTCTCGTTACCGGTCATCGACGTGAGTCCTTTGGAGACGGATTTGAAAGAATATGCCATTCGATCAATCGCTTGACATCGGAATTTAAAGATGTTGGCGTGCTTTATCCCGTTCACTTGAATCCGCAAGTTCGTGCCCCGGTAAATCGTATCTTGGCCGATAATCCTCAAGTCGCGTTAGTCGAACCGGCAGGTTATCAAGAATTTGTGTGGCTGATGGATCGATGTCATTTCATTCTTAGCGATTCAGGCGGTGTTCAAGAAGAAGCACCTTCGCTTGGGAAACCGGTCTTGGTCCTTCGTGATAGGACCGAGCGACCCGAGGGAATTCAAGCGGGTACCTGCCGCTTGGTTGGTACGGATCCGGAAAAAATTCTCGCAGAAGCTTGCTTACTGCTCAATGATTCTGGCGAGTACCGGCAGCGTTCGCAACTCGCCAATCCTTATGGCGATGGCACGGCCGCCGAACGGATTCTTTCTATCGTTGAATCCGAACTCATGGGCAGTAAAACCTAAGGTGGCGTAAGCTTCCAGCTTGCCAGAGCAATCTAGCAATCTAATAGCTCACAGTTCTTCGACTTCGACCCCGCTAATTTGATACACTGAAGGGGATCGAAGTGTCTTTTGTTCCCTGTTCTGTGGAGGTCAAATCATGAAGCGATGGATATTGGGGTTCTTGTTGTCGGGTAGTCTGTTCTCACTTTCCGCCCAAGGCGTCGACTTGACATCGACGATGAAGAAAGGCGATGTGTCGCTCGGAAGTGCCGGGCAAATTGCCTTCGCACCCGACGGAATTCTTTTAGTAGCGGACCCCATGAATGCTACGGTAGTTGCGATTGCAACGGGCGATATCAGCCCGGCACCAGCGAACGTCTCTTATTCAATCGAAAAATTTGATGAAAAGATTGCAGCCAAATTGGGGACAGCCGCCAAAGACATTCAAATCGTCGATATTGCCACCAATCCAATCAGCCGCCAAGTCTATGTGTCGGTTGCTCGCGGTCGAGGTCCTGCCGCCGCTGCTGTCTTGCTCCGGGCAAAGCCCGATGGAAGTATCGACGAAGTCCCAACCAAAGGCGTCCAGCACAGCGTAGCGAAAATTCCTAATCCTGCCGCCGATCAAGAAGGACGGCGTGGAAATCCTCGTGCCGAATCGATTACCGACATCGCCTACGTCAATGGCAAGGTGTTTGTTGCCGGACTATCCAATGAGGAATTCGCTTCCAATTTACGAACGCTTGATTTTCCATTCAGCGATATCGAAGGTGGTTCGAGCGTCGAGATCTATCACGGTGCGCATGGGGCCGTCGAGACACGTTCACCCGTTCGTACGTTTGCTGCATATTCGATCGATGGCGAAGAGCATTTGCTTGCCGCCTAAACATGCACGCCACTGGTGAAGATTCCTGTAAAAGCTCTCGAACCTGGCAAGAAGGTTCGCGGAGTGACCGTTGCCGAACTTGGCAATCGCAATCGACCACTCGATATGGTCGTCTACAACAAAGGAGGAAAATCCTATGTTCTCATGGCCAACAGCGCTCGCGGCGTCATGAAGATCTCTACCGACAATATTTCGACAATCGAGTCGATCGAGTCGAAGATATCCGATAAAGCTGGCTTGACCTACGAAACCATTGAAAACCTCAAAGGTGTCGAGCAACTGGATCGCTTGAGCGATTCGCTCGCGGTGGTGCTTTCGCGAGCAACTCCAGAATCGACCGCCGATCTACGTTCAATCGACTTGCCCTAACTCAAGGTGAATCGAGTGCGTAGCATTTTATTCGCTCTCGTGTTGCTGGCGGGTTTCTCGCGAACCTCCGACGCCGAAGTCACCATTCGCATAGTGACTTCGGCTAGCCAGGGTAAGCACGAGATTATCGTAGAAGAGCTGTCTTCCGTTGAGCTCAAGTTTTTAATCGCTCAACCGGTCGATAGTTTGCACCGATTCTTTAATTTGTACGTGCATCAGGAACCTGAGAGTGCGGTTGTTGGCCTCCCATCGGTGCTTGGCGACCGCCAGTTAATCGATGAACGACTCGTTTTCACGCCTCGCTTTGAACTGCAGCCTGGACAACGCTATCGAGCGGAATATACTCCGCCGAAAGAAACGGGTACGGCTGTTTCCAAATCGCTCATGCTGACGGCCCTGGCGCATCAGCCCGTAACAGAGTTGGTTGGAATATTCCCTTCTTCTTCGGAACTACCGCAAAATCTGCTTAAGTTCTATCTGTATTTCTCGGCTCCCATGCAGCAAGGAAATGCCTATCGATTTATCCAAATCACAACTTCTGAAGGCAAACCGTTAGCTTTTCCTTTTCTGGAACTTGCAGAAGAACTATGGGACGCCAGTGGCAAGCGACTCACTTTGCTCCTCGATCCCGCGAGAGTCAAGCGTGGTCTTGTACCTCGTGAGGAGGATGGAGCCATTTTCGAAGTTGGCAACAAATACCGACTCACTATTCGCAAGGAATGGCTCGACGCCATCGGCCAGCCGATGGTGGCCGATGCGATCAAAGAATTCTCGATCGTTACCGAAGACTTCGAGCAACCCGATGCATCGAATTGGATTGTTCTTCTGCTAGATGCGGCCAAACATGACACGGTTAAAGATCGTAGTGAAAAAATTTCGGAGTCAACGCAGCATCGATCCGACAGGCCGTTGGATTTAGAAATTCAGGTCGTTTTTCCTGAACCGCTTGATCGAGGATTATTGGAACATTCGATCTCGGTCTTCGATTCTGCCGGAAAAACGATCGCTGGAAAAGTTCAGATCCTCGACAATGAACGTCGATGGTGCTTTTCGCCAGAATCAAAAATGCCAGCGGGCGAATACGTGTTGAAAGTCAATCCGTTGCTCGAAGACCTTACCGGAAACAGCCTTGAGCGAGCGTTTGAAGTAGACCTTTCAAAGCCGATATTGAAACCCGCCCCAACGACATCTCGAAGATTCAACGTTCCTTAGTTGAATCAGCCCTTAGTTGAATCAGCCCTTAGCTAAATCAACAGCCCGTTCCGCCTCAGTCACGAATAGGCTCAGATGCACGATTCGGTTACAATTGCATTTTGTTTTAGCCATTTCACTGCCGGATCTAATACTATGTCTTCGTTCAATAGCATGTTTTTTTTGAAATCGGCACGGGCCGGTCAGTTGAGCTGTTTGCTGGCTGCCATAACGTGCCAGTTGGGCTGCGACCCGTCGCCGTTTGACAAAACGACCAGAGCCAAGTCGGAAGAAGTAAAGCCAGCCCTGAGAACACGCGAAGAATTCGAAAAAACCATGAAAATGGTGGAGGACCTCGTCGAAAAAGACGCAACCGCATCCGAAAAAAATGCCGAGCCGGCTTCGCCTGGTATCGAACCGAAAACTGGGTTGATGAATGCTGAGTCGCCGGCACTATCGGTAGGTTCGGCCGGAATCGCTAATGGCGCTCAAAATGAAACCGCGAAAGCGGTGCCAGACGCTAATCAGCCGGCTGTTGCAGCCGTATTGCCTAAAATTAGCGAAGATGCATTCCTTCAAGCGGCCATGAACGGCGATGAGCCGACGGTAAAACGCGGTGTTCGGCAAGGTATTCGACTGACCGCAACGGCCGAAGACAAACGAACGGCCTTGATGCTGGCCGCCTTTGACGGCCACAATTCGATCGTCGCTTATTTGATCGAGCACAAAGCCGATGTCAATGCTCGCGATCTCAATCAACGTACAGCTTTGATGTATGCAGCGTCTGGACCCAATGCCGAAACGGTCCGGTTGCTTGCCGATGCTGGTTCCGATGTGAATGCCATCGATGGCGAAGAAAACTGGACGCCCCTGATGTTCGCGGCAGCCGAGGGGCATGTCGAAGTCGTTAAGATTTTGCTCGCCCACGGCGCAAAGGTGGAGAGCAAAGATGTCGATGGCGAAACCGCGCTCCAGTTTGCGCAAAGCAAAGGTCATACGCAGGTTGCCGAACTTCTAACCAAATGAGCCTGCGGTTTTTGCATGACAACCTCGCGCGATACAGTGCTCATTCTTCACAATCCTAAATCGGGTTTCCGCCATGCGGTCGAAATCGTCGATGGATTGTCGAATAAACTTTGCTCGGAAGGATTTATAGCCCACGCGCATACGTCGCTAGATGCATTCCAGGAGCAATCCGATCTGCTCACGCAATCGAATCGATTACGGGCAGTGATTTCAGCCGGAGGGGATGGCACGGCCAGCGCTGTCGCTGCTCGCGTACCTGCTTCTACTCCGCTCTGGCTTTGCCCGTTGGGAACCGAGAATTTATTAGCCCGCTATTTGGGAATGACAACCGATCCAAATCAGACTGCTGTCGCTATCACGCGCCTCAAGACTCATAAAATGGACGCCGGGCTGGCCAACGGCAAATTGTTTCTCATCATGGTAGGAGTAGGCTTCGACGCAGAAGTTGTACGTCAGGTGCATACCAATCGTCGAGGCCACATCCGGCGATGGCACTATTGGTTTCCCATTCTACGGTCGATGTTTCAGTACCGCTTCCCCAAGCTAAAATTGTCGAATGGGGAATCCATCGAAGCCGCTTGGTACTTTGTCCATAACTTGCCGCAATACGCAGCCGGACTTATGATCGCACCTCAGGCTGTTAGCAACGATGGTTTGTTGGACGTCTGCGCGTTTGAGAAGGGGGGGGTATGGAATGGGTTGCGATATTTTGCAAACATCCGGCTGGGAAGACATCAGAATTGTCCAGATTTTAGCCATCGACGTATCTCGTCATTTCGGATTGAAAGCACATCGCAGAATAGTTCCAACATCTCATTTCAATTGGATGGCGATTGGGGTGGCTACTTGCCAGTCGAGATCGAGTGCCTTCGCGATCGACTGTGTTTGATTGAGCCGGGTTGATTGGAACCCGCTGCAACGCAGCCTCTGCCAGCAGACATAACAATTGTTCGAGATTGGTAACATGCCATATACGAGACGGAGCCGCCGAAGCAGTGCGTTTCCGGGCGAGAGCCTGGGAACGAGCACCTTCGCGGAGCGAAGGGCTACGAACAACGAAAAAACGGCCAGCAAGTTTCCTTGCTGGCCGTTTTTGTTTTATCATCTAAACATCGCCTTGGACGACGTTAGATTATTAATTACGAACCGCATCCGCATGCTGAAGCTGCTGGTGCACCGCATCCGCAGCTTGGAGCTGCTGCGCATCCGCAACCGGAGCTAGCCGCGCCACATCCGCCGCCACAAGCAGCACCACTTACCGCACCGCACGAACCACAACCGGAAGTTGTGACAGGAACAGTGATTGTTTGTGGAACCATCTTGCAAACGTTGACAGTTACTTCTTCCGAAACAGTGTAAGGAACACATACATTGTACGTGTCGGTCCTTTCTTCGTTGACCGTATCCATCACTGTGACGTTGTAAGTCTGTTGCGATTTCTGTGCTACCATCGTCGTGTAAGGAACTTCACGAGTCTTGGTATCGGTGGTGCACTCGGTCTTGTTGATCGTACGCGTTCGAGTTTCCATATCGTTGACAACGTTCGAAACCGTTCGCGTCAAAGTTTCTTGAACCGTCTTTGGTACCTTGATCGTGCGAGTACGAGTTTCGGTGTTCATGACGCATCGCGAAACAGGTCGAGTACGAGTCTCGGTGTTGTAGCTAACCCTCTTGACGGTACGTTGTCGAGTTTCAGTGTTCATTACGCACCTGTTGACCGTTCGCATCCGAGTTTCGGTCGTCATGCTGCACTGTTGAACCGAACGAGTTCGTTGTTCAGTGGTGTAGGTCGTTTGAGGAACCGAACGAGTACGAGTCTCATCGCGGCAGAGATTAACCGTGTAGGTGTATGGCTCTTGCGTTTGTTGAGATGTGTAGGTCGTGCAAGGAACTTCTTCCGTCACAACATTTGGAACCCAAACGCGTCGCGAGACGGTTCGTGTTTGAGGTGCACAACCGCAACTAGCATCGCTAGCAACCGCCGCACCGCAACCAGTCGAGCATCCGCCACAGCTTGGAGCTGCAGTACATCCGCAACCGGACGAGCATCCGCCACAGCTACTGACAGCTTGGCCGCAACCGCCACCACAACCGCTACTTACAGTTCCGCATGACGAAGCAACTGGTACTTCTTCCGTTACGGTTTGATAGCAGCCAGTATCTTTGGTTACCGTTCGAGTCTGCGTGACAGGAACCTGTCGGCAGACCGTTCGGCTGCCTTGACGTTGCTCGGTGTAAGGAACCTTCACGGTGTAGCTTTGTTCGACTTGAGTCGTAACCGGTACTTTTACCGTGTAAGGAACTTGGACCGTTGTCATTACAGGTACTTGCACCGTGTAAGGAACTTGTTCTTGAACCGTCGATGGTACTTGAACGGTGTAGTTCTGTACTTCGTCTGTGCAGACAGGAACTTTCACGGTGTAAGGAACTTGATCGACAACGGTCGATGGAACCTGGACATTGTAGCTCTGTTGCTGATCTTCGCAGATCGTCTTGTTGACAGTGTACGGAACTTGTTCGGTAACCGTTCGTGGTACGCAAACCTGGTAGGTTTGGGTTTCTTGCTTGACCACAGGAACCGTAACTGTGTAAGTCTCTGTTCGTGTGTTTTGTTGTGGAACCATGACGGTGACGTCACGAGTTCGGGTCTCGGTGCGAGGCACTTGACGCGAAACCGTGTAGGTTCGTGTGCGTGGCTCTTGGCGAGTCAAGGTCTTGTTCACAGTTCGCGTCTCAGCAACTTGCTGAGGAACCATAATGGTCTTTTCTACGTAGCTAAGCTGTGGGGCACATCCACAACCGCTGGCGACGCCGCCACAGTCGGAACCACCACCGACAACCATCCCGCTGCTAGCAACAACGGAACCACTGTTTGCGGCACAGCCACAATCAGCAAAAGCAAGCCCAGCGCCCGATAACATCGTGGCCAGCCCTAGGCAAAAACTCAGACGAAACTTCATTGTAGTCTCCTCAAGGAAAAAATTATGGCCACGCGGCCAAGGTAGTACTTAACAGCATCAAAATGATCGTCTCATGCGGACTTCCGAAAAGCGGCTGCTTTTTCAAAAAACAATCAAGAAATCAGTATTGTTGCAGGTCTAATTGTGCAAATAGTCTATCTTAGTGGAGCTTGTGTGGAAGTGCCTAACGGAAAAATTCCCCCCAAATAACCTAGATATCCAGTCGTCAAGTGGTAAAAGGTTTCGGAGATTCCTTGAAGTCTGCAGCGCTTCGCAAAAAGTCGAGATGATTTCCAGTTTTTTGCTGATCGCAGCTTGACTGCCAGTTGGAAATCTGGTTCGCCAGCTCTGCTTCATTTAGACTCTTGCGATGAAACCGGGGGCTGTAGGTATTCAGATGAAAACTGAGCCGTCGGAGCTAGCTGCGGGTCACGTCCACAACATTTTTGACGCAATAACGCTCCGCTAACTCGCGGTTAATGGAAAACGAAGCGCTCTTGCCGGCTTTGCGTAAAACCGGATTTGCTTGGCTGTGGCGGAGTCTTCGACGCCACAACAGCCAGTCCAAGTGCGCCGTTGACTTTGCCGAGGTGGCCCGCCACGACGTCGAAGACTTCGCCCAGGCCAACTGACGAAGCATCTTAGGTTCTGAATTTTTCGTTGTCGGTGATGCGGCGAATGGATTGAACGCGAATTGCCGATAAAGATGAAGGCTATACCGCCCGTTGCTTTTTGCAATATCGAGGGAAAGCTTACGATTCTGGAATTCAAGTGTTGATGCAACGCGTCGATAGTTCTATAGTTAAGTAGACATGTAACAAATCAATGCAGGGGAAATGTAGAGTGACCTACGTCAGCGAGCTCGGCACGGAAAGCGAGAATGTTCTTCATTGTTTGCCCGACGGAGTCGCCTTAGTTGGTAGCGACTTACTTATTCATTGGGCGAATGGGTGCCTTCGTCGATGGTTTCCAACGGCGCAATTCAGCGGGGTGAATTTCTATGCCGCGCTTGGAAATCCGGATTCTGTCGGTGCCGATACCTGTGCTCTTCAAAGTTCGCTCAACACAGGCAAGTCGCAAAGCGCAACACTTCTTGCAAGCGACGGGAAATACTATCAGGTTCATGCTTCGCCGCTGCCAGATGAGCTCGAGTCGCGGCGATTGGTAGTAACGCTGAGCGATGTTACCGATGAAATCTTGCAACAACAAAAGTTGGAAGCGATACATCAAGCTGGAAATCGTTTGACCGATCTCAAGCCAGAAGAGATCTTCGCGATGGATGTCGAGCAACGCATCGAGTTGCTTAAGGATAACATTCGGCATTACACACAAGATCTTTTGAATGTTGACGTCGTTGAGATACGATTGCTTGAACAAGCGACTGGTAATTTGATTCCGCTGCTTTCGGTGGGCATCGACCAAGTCGCGGCCGATCGCCGCTTGATGGCTAGTCCGAAAGGCAACGGAGTCACCGGTTACGTTGCTTCGAGCGGCAAAAGTTATCTTTGCCATGATACGGCAAGCGACGCAATGTATTTGGAAGCATTTCAAGGTGCGCGAAGTTCATTGACTGTCCCGCTGATGCTGCACGATCAATTGATCGGGACTATTAATGTCGAGAGTCCGAAGGTTGCAGCATTCAATCTATCCGACCAACAGTTTTTGGAAATCTTTGCTCGCGACATTGCGGTTGCGCTAAACACCCTCGAATTGCTTGTTGCGCAGCAGACCAATGCGGCACAGCAAAGCTGTGAAGCGATCCACTCGGCGGTGGCTCTGCCGATCGACGATATTTTGTTAGATACGGTAACGGTAATGGAGAAGTACATCGGGCATGATCCCGACGTACTTCAGCGGCTTCAAGGGATCTTGCGGAAAGCTCGCCAAATCAAGCGGTCGATTCAAGCTATTGGGCAAACGCTGGGGCCGGCCGAAGCGATCCCTGTCGGTTGCAACGCTCGCCAGCATCAGAAGTTTAAAGGACGGCGGATTCTCGTCGTGGATGCGGATGATCAAACTCGCAATGATGCCCATGCTTTGCTTGAACGCTATGGATGCGTTGTTGAAACTGCGCACGAAGGCGAAGAAGCGGTCCTGATGGTCAGGAATTGTCCAATTGCAGAACGATACGATGTCATTATTTCAGATATTCGACTTCCCGATTTTTCGGGGCATCAATTGATGCTTCGCTTGCAAGAGATCCTCCCGCAAGTACCGATGGTATTGATGACCGGTTTTGGCTACGACCCAGGTCATTCCATCGTCAAGGCCCGTCAGGCCGGTCTGCATCCGAAAGCCATTCTCTACAAACCGTTCCGTCTCGACCAGCTTGTAAGCGTTACGGAAACCATTATCGACGCTTACAAACCTTCAGCCGCCTGAGGTTGATGCCTTGGGTGCGCTATCTCGCTGGTTGGTCGTAATCGTAGTGCTCTTGGGCAATATTGCATTCTGGCTCCATTGGTTCAATCGGATGAACTCCACAGGGCTCGCACGCCGGACAATTAAAGTGTCCGAAAAGCTAATTATCGCCGCTTGCTTTTTGACACCAACATTCGTCGTTTGGCTTGATGGAACGTGGTGGTACAAATGGCTTGTCGCTCACAAAGCTAGTTCAATGCAGTCCGCCACTATATCTGTGATGCCCTGGACCTCGATGTTTTTCGCCTTTACCTCCCTGGCTTCCTTAGCTTGGCATTTTCCATCTTGGATATTAGCGAGATTCCGTTTGCACAATCCCCCTCGCGATGTATTGCGCACGACGTACGAGCGATTCGATCTTCGAGACAAGCTTGGTGACGGTGTATTTGCAAAGCGATGGGTCCAGGTATTAGGCCATGCGCCTGGCAATCAACTTCATTTGATCGACATAACCCATCATGAAGTTAGCGTTCCGCGATTAGCGTCGTCGCACAATGGATTGAAGCTCGGGCATTTCTCCGATGTTCATCTGACTGGATTAATGAGTTTTGAGTATTACCGAGAAGCCATCGATCGATTGATGGCAACGCAGCCAGATGCGATACTGTTGACAGGCGATTTGATCGACTACGATTCTTGTTTAGACCAAGTGCAACCTTTGCTGGAATCTGTCGAAGCAAGTTTAGGTTGCTACTTTGTACTCGGTAACCACGATCGGCGACTCAAGAATGTCGCTCGATTGCGATCGATGCTCGTCGAATTAGGCTGGCACGATTTGGGAGCCGAGCCTCGAAGCGTCGTTCATGTTGACGACGAAATCTATTTTATCGGCATCGAGCGTCCTTGGTTTGAAAATCCGATCCGCAACGTTCTCGAGAAAAATACAATCCATCAACGAACGCAAGCGCCATTGAGAATCGGGCTTTCCCATTCGCCCGATCAAATCCAATGGGCAAGGAAGCTCGAACTCGATCTTCTTTTCTGCGGGCATACGCATGGCGGTCAAGTTCGGCTGCCTTGGATTGGACCAATCGTCGCTCCAAGTCGCTATGGAAGCCGATACGCTTCGGGCTGGTTTAAATGCTCACCGACGTTGATGCACGTTTCTCGAGGCATCTCGGGTACTCATCCTCTTCGAGTCGCCTGTTCGCCCGAAGTCAGCTCGATTGTCATTAGGAAAGTCTAGTCCGACGTCGCGACCCCGCGAACCAATGTGGGTTCTAGGGCAACTCGGTGCTCGACTTCAGCGTGAATATCCGGTTCTGTGAGTTTCTTGATATGATTAGCTGGAGTCAATCGATTGGAGTACGGGCGACTCAGTTTTACTTTTTTTCGTGAATAATGTAGTTATTATGGCCGCGCGACTTCCTGTTGTGGTTTCTCAATCGATTCGACGCGAACCTCGTTCGGTGTCTTGCGAAGAAAATTTGATAACCGAGTTGCTCTTTACACAGGGGCTCGATGCAACTTTGATCGGCCCTCTCGAATCGATTCAGATTGGCAGTACCGACCATCTTTGCCTGGAGGGGCTTAAAGGTCCGTTTGCACTGTTGAGCTGGGGATCGGTCAGGGAAGTTGCGTCCCAGCTTGCGAGGTTATCGATTCAGGGTGGCCTCGCCGATCGCGATGATAATCAGGTGACTATCGTCGAAATCAAAGCGCCAGGCGTTGAAGGTATTGACCGACGCATAGATCACTATCAACTTCGAACGGAAACGCTACCGTCGGTCTGGATCGATCAGATCAAGCAGACACTACAATCTCGGGATGTCAAAGCATTTCAAATTAGGATGCCAACTAAGATTACGGATAGTAAGCCGATGGTCGCATTAAAGTCCGACTTGCCGAAAGCTATTATCGAAAAGGTCGTTGCGAAGTTGGTGGCAAAGACGACGGACTTTTCGAAAGTCGTCGATCTCGACCAAGATGAAGACGAAGCTTGGGAGCATCTCGACCTATTGATGGACGATTTGGACCAGTCGAATGTCTAAATGTCCATCGGAGGCAGTAGGCTATTTTGAGGCGATCGGTTCGACCCAAAGTTGAGCGTCGTCGGGGCGATAGCGATATTCCATCCCTTCGGGAAGTTTTGGCAGTTTGATTTGATTGGGTTTGATGATTTTATCGATGAATTCTTCATGCGATTCAGGACTGCGACCTTCGCTGGCCTTGAACAGATTGAGTGCATGCGGAATTTGAATCTCAAACGCGATTCTTTCTTTAGTTTGAAAAAGCACCATCGCGGGTTGCGAGATCACTTTGCCGACCCCTGTTTCGTCCTTGAGACTCTGGCCTTTGATTCCGACCCCAACTTCTGCAGGTCGAGCCTCCAAAGGGGGCGGCGTCGCGATGATTTTACCTTCTTCTTCGCGAGCAAGATCTGCGTCGGATTTGATCTCGCAACCCAATGCGAATAGCGAGATAAGTACCAAACCTGTGTGTCGAGCGAATTGCATCGTGAACCTCATTGAAAAAGCTACTTATCCGAGCGGCAGAAACGAATCCACCTGATTTCACGTAGGGGAGTCTCTTCGAGACTCACACAGCGTCTCGGAGAGACGCTGCTACGTGGTAGGAGAGACGCTGCTACGTGGTAGGAGGGACGCTGCTACGCGTTGGAACCCTATCTGCCGAAAGGCTTTTATAGCATAGCGGATCGGGAAGCCGGAGAACTGAGTGGCGAGAAAAAGCTTGTTAAAATCGATTTCCGCTTTATGAAAATGGCCGATTTTGGTACAAACGGTTGATTTTATAGCACTAGTATCACAGGAATAATCGTTGCGTGGCATCTGAATCGCCCGTCTCTGAAATGGAAGTCATTCCCGTCGATCTTGCTATTCGAGTCTGTCGGCAACTTGCGCCAGACGAGCAAGTCGTTGGTTGGTTTCAGACGAACTTGACACCGTCACTTCAGTTCGCTGACGGTTTGATTTTTCTTACCAAGCAGAGGCTGATCAGTTTCGAATCTGAGGCATTATCTGACTCAATGTCGCATGTCGAAAGTATTGGCGAGTGGCGAAGCTGGCCAATCTCCGACATTGCGGAGTTGCGTTTGCGTGATCGAGCGGGTTTGGCGTCAATCGAAATCGTAGGGCACGATCGGCTTTTACACGTCTGGCGTTTTTCTTCCGTCCGAATTTCGCAAGCCCGTCGCTTGTTGCTCGAATTCGAGCGTATCAAAAAATTAGGCTCGACCGATGTAGTGACGACGGTGGCCGTTTCGATATGCCCTTCGTGCGGAATGGTGATGCAGCCGGGAGAAAGTGTCTGTTCGGAGTGTGCTCCATCGGCTGCCCCAGATACGACGCGATCATTATGGCGTTTAACGCGATTCGCGCGACCAAGATTGCCAATCATCGTCTTTGGTTTCGCCCTAACGCTGCTCAGTACGGCAATCGGCTTGGTTCCTCCTTTGTTGACGTTGCCGCTAATCGATGAAGTTCTCGTTCCGCGAAAGCATTTTGAGTGGGTCCCTTGGTATATCGCCGGCCTATTTCTCACTGTCGTGGTCGCCTGGTTGCTAAGTTGGGCAAAGACTTTTGTGATGGCAACAGTGAGTGAGCAGATCAGTTTTGATTTGCGAAATAGGATTTTTGAACATCTGCAGCAGCTTTCGTTGGAATTCTTCGGCGGTCGCCGGACGGGAGATTTGATTTCGCGAGTCAGCAGTGATACCGAACGCATCTGCGATTTTCTTTCGATTAATCTGGTCGATTTCGCGACCGATCTCTTGTTGATCATTATGACGGCGGCGATTTTGATATGGATCGATCCGATGATGGCAGCCATTACCTTGATTCCGTTTCCGATCATCGGGTGGCTCATTCAATTCTTTCGAAATCGCATGCGTCAAGGATTCGCACGAGGCAGCGCGGCATGGGCAGAAATGGTCAATGTGTTGGCCGATACGATTCCCGGCATTCGCGTCGTCAAAGCTTTTGCGCAAGAGTATCGAGAAGTCGATCGTTTTACTGCCCGCAACGCTCAAGTGCTTTACACCAACACACGTGTCAATCGGCTTTGGGCAGCCTTCGGCCCTATTATTAGTCTGACGACGGAAATAGGACTTCTTGTGATTTGGGCATTCGGCGCCTATCGAATTTATCACGATCAAATCACATTCGGCGTACTTCAGACGTTTATTTTCTACATCGGTCGTCTCTATATTCGCTTGGATTCGATGAGTCGCATGTTGGCCAATGCTCAGCGGGCCGCTGCCGCGACGCACCGAATCTTTGAAATTCTCGATCGAGTTCCCAGCGTGGCTGAACCGATCAAGCCGATCCAACCCGGACGACTTCAAGGAGGAATCGAGTTTTCGAATGTCTGCTTTCGATATGGTGCGCGACAGGTTATCACCGATGTCAACTTATCGATTCGACCAGGCGAGATGATCGGGGTGGTTGGGCCAAGCGGAGCTGGAAAGAGCACCTTAGTCAATCTCGTCTGCCGGTTTTTTGATGTGGCGAGCGGCTCCATTCGCGTCGATGGTCACGATATTCGATCGTTCCCAATCTCGGCGTTTCGATCGAACATTGGAATCGTATTGCAAGAGCCATTTCTGTTTTTCGGTTCGATTGGTGAAAACATCGCCTACGGACGACCCGATGCCAAACGAGCCGAAATCGTTGCGGCCGCCCGAGCCTCGAAGGCGCACGATTTTATTCTTCGATTGCCCGATGGATACGACTCGATCGTCGGTGAACGAGGTCAATCGCTTTCGGGTGGCGAGCGACAGCGCATTTCGATTGCGCGAGCCCTTTTAACGGATCCTCGTATTCTAATCCTGGACGAAGCCACTTCTTCGGTCGACACCGAGACAGAACGTGAAATACAGGGCGCGCTCGATTATCTCGTTCAAGGTCGCACGACGATCGCGATCGCTCATCGAATCAGCACGTTGCGGAAAGCCGACCGTATTGTGGTGCTCGAAAAGGGGACTATTACCGAGATCGGTAACCATGAACAACTGCTCGAATTGGGCGGGACGTATGCTCGACTCAATCGAGTTCAAGAGCAGATGCAAAAAGAAATTACCATTCAAGAAGTCATACCATGAGCCGAACCACGCGAAGCCAGCTTTCACGCGATCAATGGGGGCACCTAATTTTGACTGATCAAAAGGGGAAACAATACGACGATGTGTTAGTCGTTCCGCTGTTCCCGATTAGCGAGCCTCGTAAATGGATTTCGATCGTTTCGGCCGACGGAAAGGAAATCGAATGCGTCGAAGACCCTAGCGAATTTAGCCCTGACACGCTCGAACATCTGAATAAAGAACTCATGTATCGAGATTTCGTCCCGCGCATTACGAAAGTAATCAGCGTCTCCGGGACAACTGAACCTTGCGAATGGCATGTGCAAACCAATCACGGTCCGACCAATTTTGTGCTCAAGGCCGAAGAAGATATCCGGCGATTGAGCGACCATGAAGTCATGATCATCGATGCCAACGGTGGGCGATTTCGTATTGATGATACACGACAGCTCGATAAGCGATCGTTGCGATTTATCGAGTGGTACGTCTAGTGGCGTAAGCTTCGTGCTTGCGCTGCGGAAGTCGCAAGCTCGAGAATCTTGAAGGCTTGTTGGAAGTTCGATTCGTCTGCGATTAAGGGGGGGATGATTGCGATTCGGTTTCGCTTGGGGCCTGTCAGATGTACTAGTAGGCCAAGGTCGCGAGCCTTGGTTACCCAATCTCGGGCAATCGTCGAAGCGGCGACCTTGTTGCGACTTGTAGGTGAATTACGACTGGAAGTGTCATCAACAATTTCCAGAACGCCGGAAGCTCCTTTCCAATCAACGAGTATCGATTGCTTGGAGGATTTCTGTAGGCACGTCATCCCTTTGGCGATCCAAGATTCGATCATCGGAATACGATCGAGCAGACAATCATTACGCAACAAGTCGACGGCTTCGACCGCAATACGACAAGCGAGAGGATTACCGGCAAACGTTTCGGATTCGTATCCTTCGGGTAGTTTATCCATCAACAGTGCGTTTCCGAGAACAGCCGCAATCGGAACGATGCCTCCGCCTAAACTTTTACCCAAGATCGCCAGATCGGGTTCCCAGCCTTGAGTCTGAGCGGCAAAAACGCCGCCTAGTCTTCCAAGACCCATTTGAATTTCATCGTCGATAAGCAAGATTCCGTTTCGACGAGCAACTTGATGTAGCCTTTGAAAGAACACACTCGGTGCATAAAAATAGCCCCGCGCTCCAATGGCCGGTTCTACGATAATAGCCGATAGTTCGTCAGCATTTTTGTCGATCCACTCCGCTGACGGCTCGAAGCATTCGGCGTTGCACGATTTGGGATGGAGTCCAACTGGGCAACTTTGACATCGAGGATAGGGAAGGCGATCGGTTGCGGTGGGCAAGATCGGTAGTTTAGCGGTATCGCTTATTTCGGCCGTTGCCAGACTTCGACCGTGGAATCCCAAATCAAAGGCGACCAGTCGACCCGGACGCGCGGCGTAGGCTATTTTCCATGCGACTTCGACAGCCCGAGCCCCTGTTGTTGTCAACCAAACTTTTACCGGCGACGTCATGGGTGCAAGCTCAGCAAGTCCCGATTCTAATTTTTGACGCCAAGGGTGCCGTAGGCCGACGAGCTGAGTGAGTATCGAAAGTTGATCGATGGCCGCGTTTACCAATCGAGGATGTGAGTGACCAAAGATAGTCGAAGAGTAGCCAGAAACAAAATCGATATAGCGACGATTGTCGACATCCCAAAGATAAACACCTTCGCCTCGAACGAATTGCAACGCATCATTCGGATCGTATGGTCGACGCACGCCACGAGGACTAGCATCATGAATCGCATCTTCTGTGAACGGGACGGCGATCGCCGCCGGTTCCGTCGACAAAGAACAGCCCGTGGCGAGCGACAACGGCTCACACGACGAGGCGGCATTCGGCACTGGATGCTTACGGTAGCTATCCATCGGCGCTGCCGCGAACGCTTGGGTCTTCGCGACGCTGTCGTTTCATCGCTTCTAAAAGCGGTTCGATCACGATCTGCGGCACAAATTTATTGAGTGCGGCACTGCCGCTCAAGGCAGCAATCTGTTTGATCAAGGTACTTGAAACGTGGGCGTATTCTTCGTCGGCCATCAAAAAAACGGTTTCGAGATCCGAGTCGAGCTGTCGATTGGCCATCATCATCGTGAACTCGCCGGCGATATCGGTAAGCGGTCGAACGCCCCGGACCATGACTCTGGCCTGTGACTTTCGCACGAACTCGACCGCCAAACCATCGAAGGCTTCGACAGTAACGTTGTCTAAATGCCCGACGACCGATTTCAATAACTTGAGACGCTGATCGACATCAAAGAGCGGGCTTTTGGTCGCATTCACTCCAATCCCAACGATCACAGAATCGTAGAGTCGCGAGCTGCGTTCGATGATGTCCAAATGCCCTAGCGTCACCGGATCAAACGAACCAGTGTAAACAGCTCGACGAACAGATAGATCGCGACGGGTCATTTTAGCTTTCTGCGAATTGCGAGTTCGAAGTTTTCAAATGGGCCTTGGTCTTTGGTCGACTGAGGTAGTAGGCGACCCACGCATAGAAAATAATAAAGGGAATCATCATCACGATGCTACTAATGATCGATGCAACACTTATAAAGGATTGCATCGACTGAGCGTCGAAATCTACGTTGGGATTCGATTTTGCGATACTCTGCTGAATCGACCCCATCGATCGCATTTGAATGTAAATGTTTCCGATCGCCTCGATGATTTTGTAGACGATGGCCAAACATGCTGCTATCACGCCGATCCGCGCTCCCCAGCCTTGTTTTTTCAGGAGCCCAACTCCGGTCGTGATAAAAAGCACCGACAACGCCGCGTTCAAACACGCGATGCCAATCGGCACGAACTTCGTCTCCTGGACGGCTTTCATCGGCGCCATGGCAGGATCGTTCATGGTTTCGGCCGGCAGCATCGAAAAAACGATCGTCGACAGTGCCGACATAAGTGCGGTAAAAATGCCGAGGGCACCGAAAACGATAAAGATGATCGCGATGACCGTGATCGCAGTTGGGAAAGGCGCGGCGGGATTTGCACCGGAGTGCTCACTGCCTGGATCGCCTCCGTACGAACTTGGCGTGTAGGGATTCAAGGACGGATTGGCCATCGCAGGTATGTTTGAATCGCTAGGGAAATTGCTGCTCATAAAAATTCCGAGAGGGCCGAGATAAGTCGCTCGATATCTTGCTTCGAATTATAAGCATGAACGGCGGCACGCAAGCGACCGTGCCGGACGCTGAGAACAATATTTCGGTCAAGAAGTATCTGCCGAACCCGATGACTGTCATGACCGGGAAACTCGAAGGAGACAATTCCAGATTGGCGAAGTGGGTCGGGATCGCGGTAAACAACGGCATTCAAGCGGCACAAACCCGATTCGAGAAAATGACTTGTAGCGACGATTCTTTCGCCGATCCCGCTCGACGGCTGATGGCAACCCGCTTCAAGGAGCACACCTAAACTCGCCGCAAAACCGAGCAAGCCCGCCATATTCGCCGAGCCACCTTCATAGCGTGAAGCTTGCGATTTGAGTTCTTTTTCGTTGGGGTCGAAACGATGCGATTGCTGTAAACTTCCCCATCCCATCATAATCGGTTCGAGCCAATCGAGATGGCGTTGGCGAATGAAAAGTAGGCCAGCTCCTTCCGGTCCGAGCATCCACTTATGACCGTCGGCAGCTAAAAAATCGATCGGGATTTCTCGAACCGAGAGTGGGAAAGCCCCGAGCCCTTGGATGGCATCGACAAAGAATTTCGCTCCGCGAGATTGAATCTGTTCGCAGAATTTCGCTAAATCAATTCGGTATCCCGAGGCATAGTGAACCCAACTGATCGTCACCATTCGCGTTCTGGAGTCGACGAATTTCATTAGTTGTTCGAGCGACAAGTCGCCGTTGGTCGGTACGATACGGACTTCGACACCCCGCTTTTGCAGCAGACGCCAGGGGACAAGATTGCTAGGAAATTCGTTATCGGGAACGACTAAGTTGTCGCCAGGCTGCCAAGGAACGCCATGGGCGATGACGTTGATTCCAAACGTAGTATTGGGAATGAAGGCGATTTCATCGATCTGGCACGAAAGCAATGCTGCCGCTCGCTCCCGTCCGATTTCTACGCCCTTGGCCCATTCTCCCCAGCTCAGGTCGCCTTGAGTAGCGACCTGGTCAATGTACCGAAACATCGCGACCTGTGCCGGGCGGGTGATCGGGGAAACGGCGGCGTGGTCGAGATAGGCCAATTCCTCGCCAATTACCATCTGATTTCGAAGATAATCGGGATTTTTAGGGCCGTTTGTAGCGATATTTTGTATCATTCGCTTCCGGTGCTATTGAAGGCGCAAGAAATCAGTCGGTTCTTTCGAGTACATGGTGACAGGCGAGGAACTTCAACTATACTAGCCGCGAGTAAGCCAAACCGGAAACGGGTGGTTCCGTGACGATTCTTTGAGGTTGTGAATGCCCAAGATTTTGTGCCTTACAGGGCTCGTTGTTTCCGGCCTCGTCGCCCTAATTTTTCTTATGGACCTTATTTTTGGTCTCATGGGCATGAGTTCCCTTGCGCCGTTTAATCTGACAAGTCTTATGATGGACTTGGTGTTTCTTGTGTCGAGCGGCGTCCTGGGATTTTTAAGTTGGACAAGTTTTCGCGAGCTGAAGTAGATTATTCATCATTAATTGAAGAATGCTACGGCGTTTTTGAAAATCGCTAGACCTTCACCGTGCTCGGGCTGTACTTCGCGTCGAGTCCAAAACGGATGATGCGTCGCGAAGAGATGCCGCTCTGGGTGCGGCATCAATCCAAATACATGCCCGCTTTCGTCGCAGAGGCCGGCAAGATTTAGCGCTGCACCGTTGGGGTTGATTGGAAAATCAAGTACTTCGTCGCTCGTTAATCCGTTTGCATCGCAATATCGAATCGCAATCTGCTGCTGATCGATCAAACGCTTCTTGGCGTTTTCATCGCGAACGACAAAGCGGCCTTCGGCGTGTGCCATCGGTAGAAAGATTTGATCGATTCCATTGAGAAACGGACTGGATGGATTACATACTTTGAGATGAACCCATCGATCTTCGAATCTACCTTGTTGGTTCCACGTTAGCGTTGCTGGCGGCGTTGAGGTTGTGTCGTTAAAGAATATTCCGAGCCGCATCATGACTTGAAAGCCGTTGCAAATGCCGAGCACCAATCGATCTTCGCTGCGAAAACTCTCGATAGCGTCGCGGAGATGTACGTTGAGCTGAGTCGCTAAGACTCGACCAGCCGCAATATCGTCGCCGTAACTGAATCCGCCAGGAAAGCAAAGTATTTGAAAACTGTCAGCCAAGATCGGTCGTTCGATCAACTGCTGGACGTGAATGGATACGGCTTCGGCACCAGCCATCTGAAAAGCAAAAGCTGTTTCGACGTCGCAATTGGTACCCGGCGCGCGAAGAACAAGAACTCGAGGTTTAGGCATCCGAATGATTTGATGATGAAAGTAGACAGTGGCTTGAATACGAAGCTGCAAAGCCTACCAAAAAATGACCATTCGAATAGGCATTGAAGAATAGCCAAGGATGCAAAGAATCTACCGTCCGCCGAAGAGTGGCGGGGACGGCGAGAACGAATTCAATGGCACGCCTTGATTTTGAGGGTAATAGCCCGCAGGGTAACCGCCGTATGCTGGATAGCCGCCGTTTTGTGGGAACCCCCCTGGAAGCGGCGTACTGTAGGTCGGCAACTGGCCGCTAAGTTGCGGTGCGGCTCCAGGCTGCGTCGCCAGATTGGGGTTATATCCCGGTGGAAGCTGAGCTCCGGCCTGGTACGTTCCATTGGGAATGCCCGCGTTAGGGTAGCCGGTTGGCGGATATCCAGTCGCTGGGTAGCCGGTTGCTGGATAGCCCGAATTAGGATACGTCCCGATGGGGTAAGCTGGCTGGTTGTTGCCGTACCAACCGCTGCTCGAACAGCCGACCGCCAGTGCGAGCGTGCTGATCATTGCGCAGCAAATAAGACGATTCATGGAGCTTCCTTAGCTAGACTATGCGAACCTACTGGAACAATAGGGTTTTACAGTTTTGCAACGCAATACAGATTCATGCGAGAAATCCAGCACTATTCCTGGCTAGTCCAACCGGTTGGAGCGGCTGGTTGTTGCTCGGGCTGAGCCGCACTTCGACGTCGGCGACGAGGTTTTGACGAAGCCCATTCTTTGGTCAAGGTCTCAAAGACTTCCGGCGATTCGTAGCGAACAATGTTTTTTCCCTCGGGAATCGGCCCGATGAGACCTCGGAATACGGGCATTCCACGAAGATCCAGATCGGTGCTGCTGTCGTCGACACCAATTTGAGAATGCGTGGAAATAATATTTTCGGCGGAGTGGAAATCGCGAATTCGAAGACTTCCGTCTTGGCCGCGTGTTACGATCCGATAAATCTCTTTCTTCGACATAAACTACGCTCTCCAACGGAATTGGGACGTAGGTAAAACAAAGCGGAGGACTGGACGCTTCTGATCGGATTCTCGCGGTGATGCTACTTGGAAAGCACCACCATCCGATCGAATATCGCCGAGTCCTCGAGCTTTGATAAACCTAGTAACGGGCAAAGGGCAGATTTGCGTTTAGTCGCTTAATTGAAAGCGGCTATGCCTGGCGCAGAAATCACCCTGACTCCATCGGTCATCGACTGGATCTTCAAGGTTTCATCGCAATTATGGCCTCGGGCCGATTCCCAGGCAGGATCGCCATCGCAGGAGTGACCAGCACGCCGGGATTTGAAAGACTCTCAAGCATATTGGGAGCTAAGGGCAGATTCCCTACAATAGGACCGATTGGACTTGATGGCGAGCCATTGGCTGCTTAAAGTGTCGTCTGCTCAGAAGCCGAGGAGGGTAGCCGAATGGTTAGGAACCTGATTCGAAATCAGGCGCCGGGAAACCGGTTGAGGGTTCGAATCCCTTGCCCTCCGCTTGTTCGCCAACTAGTGAAAGTTCACTTTCACCTGGTTTTTCGTTGGTGAACGTATCATTGGGTTCACTCGATTCTTCAGTAAATAAATTTATTCAGACAGCCTTAAATTTGAAGACAGGCTATCCAGCCGTGTCCAGCATCGCAGACTAACCAACGGCTTGCAAATCGAGACGCAGCCCTAACGCTTTGGCGATAGCTTCGACGTTCGATAGCTTTGCATCGCGTCCAGCTTCGATGTCGCGAATTGTGCCAGAATTCGGAATGCCAGCTGCCTTCGCAACCGCGTACCAGGTCAAGCCTTGCGATACTCGGGCTTCGCGTAGTCGACTTGCAATCGAATTCGTTTCAGCCTTGGCGGTCGCTCGCGGTTTGGCTTTGGGCGGAAATTCCGCTTTGACTTCCTTCCGAATCTTGGCATGACGAGCGGCATCGCCGGCTGTCAATTTATGTCCTACTTTGCGTTGCATGTTTCAACCTTCATCGACTTCGTAGGCGGATACTGGGTATACCGTGTCGGCATCAAAGACTTCATAAATGACGATGATAAAAAGCCGTTCAGGCGTGTAGCCGAATGCGCAAGGTAAACCCGATGACTTACTGAAGCTTCGCTTTGGGATTAGCGAGAACATGTTCAACGTCTTCGACGGTCAAACCGTGTTCTTCGACGTGCTCAATGTTCCCATTCCACAAAACGGCTTTCATCAGGTTTCCCCTTCGTAGTTCCATTATTGCAAACCGTGGCAGTATTGCAATGCGTTGCTATAGTCGCCAGTTAATTTTGCGCAGAATCGAATTGGCAAGCTGGAAGCTTATCCCACTTTTTGTTGGCAAGCTGGAAGCTTACCCCACTTGCGGGTACGAACAGGCCAGAGGGCCAATACATTGGCGGCCAAGATTAATCCGCCTCCCAACAGCATCGGTAGGTTCAGCGTTTCATTGGGATACGTCAAGCAGCAGGCAAAGCTCAGGATGCCTGGCAGGAAAAGTGCCCACGTCGAGACAAATACTGGTTCCATCGTATAGATGACGGCTGCCTGCACCGCCGAGACTTCGGGTTGGTACGTATTCATCCACGAAAAAGCCAGTAACGACGGAAATACGCTGAGCATCAGAATGAGCGGCCAAAAACTAGATTGCGATGATAAAGCCGAAAAGCCTGAAATCGTGACCTCGCTCAATGTTTGCGATACACCATAGAAAATGACGCCTGCAGCGAGCGCAACCGATGCGAACATTCCGGGAGTAAGCGATGCTGGATTGAGTTGCTTTCCAAATCGATCGATAAAAATAATCTGCAAGGAAAAGAAAAAGGAAGCGATCGTCGTCAGCGTATCGCCTCGCGTCCAAACTTGCATCGAATCGGCTGCTAGCCGAATCCCCTTTGCATCGAGCAAAACCAAACCGGTGAGGATCGATACGCCGAGAACGGCAATGGCGATTCCTGCGAAAACTAAATTCGAAGGGCGCCGACCAAGACTGATCGCCACCAAGAGCGGCGTAAAAACGACGGAGAGACTCGTTAAGAATCCGCTCCTCGACGCAGGAATAGTCGCCAAGCCTATCGTTTGCAGGATCAATCCCGATAGAAACAGCAGGCCAATCCAAGCTCCTGCAAGCCATTCGCTCCGTCGCGTCCTACGCACCAGGGGATTCAAGAGCACGAACAGCAAGATAAAGGCCGTTCCAAAGCGCAACCCGATAATCCATGTGGCCGACGCGACGCGAAACGAATTTGTCGCGGCCTCATTCGTATCCTGAAATTGCTGGTCGATTTGTCTGTTCAGTGCCTTGACCGTCGGGAACGACATTCCCCACAACGCATTGACCATCGTGAGAAAAAAGACCGCCTTGAGGCGTTTATCCACGAATGCAATCCTCAACGCAATCGACTTCGATATCCATCATCGAATCAAACCCATCCGGCCAATATTGGGCGTCATCGGAATAGGAGCCATCCAAGCATGTGGCCAGAAAACCACTACCGCCCGACCAATCAGCAATCGTCGCGGAATATAGTGATTCGTCCATGCACGCGCATCCGAACTAGCGGCCGAATTGTCGCCCATTGGAAAGAATTGGTCGTCTCCCAAGGTGAATTCAACCGAATTGCTATTGGCAAATAGTGGGCTGCTCGACCAAAGCGACGGCGATGAGAAAAGGACGTCCCTGGCAAGTGCAACCGCATTGGTGATCTTGCTGTCTGGATATCCCGGATAGTTGGTCTCTCGATAGCCATTCAAGGCTTCGTCTGTCATCGATTGCCCTAAATACGTATCAAGATTTACATCTTCAAGTTCTCGTTCAACAAAACGATCCGCAGCGTAACGATCGGCGATATAGTAAATGTCACGCCAGACTCGAGCGCGAGATACCTTTGCCGCAACGCCGGAAATTCCTAAGCCGGCTGGGGCAGCATCCATCGGGTCCGTTGAACTGCTTTGCGGACGATGAGGCAAGGTTTTATCGATCGAATCACTGATCCGATTGCTTGGACTAAAATCAACCGTGCTTCCATTGACCCACAAAGTCAACGTATCGTCGACATTGGCGAATTTTAGCCGAAGATGTTTGCCAGCGCGGACACTTGTCGCTCCTTTAGCTTCGTCTACCAATTTTTTCTCATCGGATTCGATAATCTCCAGTTTTTTCCCCTCGAAAATTGCTGAAAGTTTTGCTTCGCCACTTTCGAGGTCGATGGAACACCGGTAATGCACCCCAGCTTCAACAAGGTCGAGCGACAACGTTCCTTTTCCTGCGCTTAGTTCAACGTCAAATTCAGATGCAAGATCACCCGTCCAATGCTTCCCGTCGTTTTCAAGGTTAGCATTGGGCATTCCTCGCGAAGTTCTCGAGAACTTTGAACCTCCCCAATCTCGCACATCGCTCGGCAACCAATCGTTTTTGAAATCGTCACTTAGCTTTCCGTCACGCTCGCATACGTTGCTACGGTCGGTGTGAATGGACGCGTTGTAAGAGGTAAAGTCAGAAATCAGTCGGCTTGAATAAGGGGCAATAGGTGCTGGAAGTTTTCCGGTCAATTCGATGGACGACCATTGAAGCGGCGTTAAGACACGATGGAAATATCGAATCCAAGCTATGTCGCTTTTATCTTCGGTCGCTTTGCAATTCGCCGACCAAACTTCGGGAGTATGCTCGATCTCCCAACGGTTGGAAAATATTTCGCTCGACGGTTTGGCTTTTTCATCAGACCATCCAGGGTTTCCGAGGAAAAGATCGGGACAGGGTTGCCACGAACTAGGCACGCCCGCTTGTACCGCTTTCGGAGCGATTGATTTCGTATCCGCGATCGGCTGCAACATCGCTTCTACAATGCTCGGTGTCTTTCGAGCAATCGTAAAATCGGAAACGTCCTTCGGACGAATAGAAATGTCGCCATGCTCAATTCGCAATGTTTCGTTGGGTAACCCGACGCAACGTTTAATATAGTTTTGTCTCGCGTTCGCAGGAAACTTAAAGACAATGACGTCCCAGCGTTTTGGGTCTGTAAAAAGATAGCTGAACTTGCTAACTAAAATTCGATCGCCCGAAAATGTCGCATGGTTCCAATTCTTCTTCAGTTCAAGCGGTTGCTCGAACCTAGATAGTGGACAGGTTGTACCGACGACAATCGACGGCGTTGACTTCCCCGTCTCGGTCTCGAACTCACTGCTTGCACCGCTTTGGTATCCAAGTCCCGATTCCGTGCACCGAACATCCTTATGTGCTCCCATTAACGTTGGGGCCATCGAGCCGGTTGGAATGACGAAGGCTTCGGCGACGAAGGCTCGGAACAAAAAGGCCAAAATAAGGGCGACGGCAAAGCTTTCGATTGTCTCGCGAACCACCATGCCGTGCCCTTCTTCGCCGCCTGCCTTCGCTTTTGTCGGCACGGTCGTAGAACTCTGTTCGCTCATCGTCGCTTTCCTATCTTATAAACCAACGGGTTCGAAAACGAACCCATCCAAGTTCCAAATTATTTTTTTGGTGCCCGAAACAACAAGCCACAATTATCCTACAATAACCGTTCCAACCTGCGCGTTCCTGGGAGCCTTCGGTATATCAAGTTTCCGGGATGCTACCAAGTCCCCAAATCATGCAACGCTCGCCGTACCGCTCAGGTTCATTGATTATTTTGTTTTGGCTGGCTAATTCATTAAGGATTCGGATTATGAGATTCGGTTGGTTCGTCGTACTACTTGCTTCGATTGGGTTGCTGGGGTGTAACAACCAACCTTCCAATTCTGATCTTCGAGTCGTGAAGAATAAAAGCGAAGATGGTGTTCCGAACGCAAAATCGCCGGATGCCAGCGGAGAAAAGCTCAGGATCGCTTTTGTCACCAATCAGATCGCGGACTTCTGGCGAATTTCCGAAGCGGGCTGCGTCGATGCTGAAAAGGATTTTGGCGTCTCGGTCGAGGTTCGAATGCCATCTCAGGCGACGGCCGTCGAACAAAAACGCATTATCGAAGATTTGCTCACCTCGGGCATTCAAGCTATAGCGATCAGCCCGATCGATGCCGACAATCAAATCGATTGGCTCAATGAAATTGCTAAGAAAGTTCCGCTCATTACCCACGACTCGGATGCACCTGGCTCCAATCGATTGCTCTACATCGGCATGGACAACTACGCCGCCGGTCGTGCCTGCGGTGAGCTGATCAAAAAAGCTCTTCCTGATGGCGGCGAAGTGATGCTTTACATCGGTCGTCTCGAACAAGACAATAGCAAGTACCGACGACAAGGCGTTATCGACGTTTTGATGAATCGTGACCGCGACATCAAATACTATCTATCTCAAACCAACGCTTGGGATCCGGCTGACGGAGAAGTAAAGGGCGACAAGTACACAGTGCTCGGAACGATTACCGACCAGGGAAAACCCGACGTCGCGCAAACGAAAGCCGAGGACTCGATCAATAGCTATCCAGGATTGAAGGCTATGGTTGGCTTATTCGAATACAATACGCCAGCATGTTATCAAGCGATTGAGAAAGCCGGCAAGCGAGGTCAAATCAAACTGATCGGCTTCGATGAAAACGACGTTACCCTGCAAGCGATTAAAGATGGCCATTGCCAAGGAACCATCGTGCAAAATCCTTACCTTTACGGATACGAATCGGTTAAGACCTTGAAGAACATCCTTCAAAAAGTGGAGGGAGCGATACCGGAGTCGAAGTATATCGACATCGCGCCGCGTGCGGTCACTCGCGAAAACGTCGACGAATACTGGGCTGATTTAAAAGCCAAGAAGAGTTAGCAACCAATCTTACTCTTTCGCAGAGTCGCAATCGCTCGACTTCCATCGAATGCTTAACAACCTGCCACCGCTCTTAGAAGTTCGACAAATCACCAAGCAGTTCCCGGGAGTTCGCGCCCTTCGGGGGGTCGATCTCCAATTGGGAACCGGCGAAGTACTGGCGGTCATTGGCGAGAACGGAGCGGGCAAAAGCACGCTCATGAAAATCCTGGCTGGAGTTCAATCGCCAGACGCCGGTGATATTTTGATCGATGGTAGGCCGGTCAAGCTCGATTCGGTTGCGTCGGCGCTCGAGTCGCGCATCGCCTTGATCCATCAAGAATTGAACTTGGCGACGAATCTACAAGTGGGAGCCAATATCTATCTTGGCCGGGAACCTAGACGATTGGGAATTATCGATCGTCGTAAGCTCAATCGCGATGCGAATGAAGTTCTTGCGAGGCTGGGACTAGCCGTAAAGGCGACCGAACCTTTGTCGAGGTTATCAATTGGCAAGCAGCAGTTGGTCGAAATCGCCAAAGCGATGTCGGTCAATGCACGTGTCCTTATCATGGACGAGCCGACATCGAGCCTCTCGTCTTATGAATCCGAGCAACTTTTTAAGGTTGTAAAAGATTTACGAGCCAAAGGAATAAGCGTCGTCTATATCTCGCATCGGCTGGCCGAAGTTCGAGAGTTGGCCGATCGGGTGGTGGTGCTTCGAGATGGTGCCAACGCCGGTGAGCTTGCCGGTGAAGAGATCACACACAACAACATGGTTCAAATGATGGTCGGCCGCGAAATTTCGCAATATTACGGTCGTCAATCGCACCCGATCGGCGATACGGTTCTGCAAGTCGACGATTTGGTAACCTCCAAATGGCCTAAACACGCATCGTCATTTTCGATTCGACGCGGTGAGATCGTCGGGATAGCCGGTTTGGTGGGTGCAGGGCGTAGCGAGCTGCTCCAGACGCTTTTCGGCATCGATCGTCCGATACGCGGTACCGTTCGGATGAATGGCAAGTTGATTCGATTAAAGAACCCACGCGATGCCATTCATGCAGGCATGGCTTTAGTTCCGGAAGATCGCAAACATCATGGCTTGATCGTCGATATGCCCGTCCGCGAGAATATTGGCTTGGCAAGCTTACGGGCGCACCAGCGCTTTGGCGGCTTTCGAAATGCGGCTCGTGAGCGGAGCGACTCGCGGCAGATGATTGACAAACTTCGAATCAAAACACCGCACGATCGACAGATTACAAGATTTCTATCCGGAGGCAATCAGCAGAAAATCGTGATTGGAAAATGGCTTGCCCTCAATCCAAGCTTACTTTTATTGGATGAACCAACGCGAGGAATCGATGTTGGTGCCAAGCAAGAGATTTACCGACTGATGGAACAGCTCGCCAAAGACGGCATGTCGATCCTTTTTGTTTCCAGCGAACTGGAAGAGATTATTGGAATGAGTGATCGCACACTCGTGATGCACGAAGGGCGACTTGCTGGCGAATTGCAACGCAATGAACTTACCGAGCAAGCGATTATGGCTTTAGCGACCGGACAAAACTGAATGAGTATTAAGACGCTAGGTATTTTTGGACTGCTGCTAGCCTTATCGATCTTCATGGCCATCATGACATCGAATCCGTGGTATGACGTACTCAACGGTACCTTTTTGCAACCAAACAATATCGAAAATCTCCTTCGTCGAACGTCGATGTACGGGTTGCTTGGAATTGGCGTCGCCTTCGTGATTATCACCGGCGGCATCGATCTTTCTATCGGTTCGATCGTTTGTTTGGCGGGTTGCCTATTGGCGTTGTTTCTACAGGTCAATTACCAAGCTGCCGATGACTACTCTGTTTCGAAAATCAAGGCTGAAGAAAAATCGATATTGCTCATTGGAAAAGTTCCAGCGTTCGGTGTCGGTGATCGAATACGACTTTCTGGTGCTAGGCGTGCCAAGAACGCTCTCCTGAACATTTCCGAGGTCGAACAAGTTCAACTCGAAAACACTCAGGGCCAGGCGGCCGGTTCGGCAACCATGCTAACCGTCGAAGGGGATATCAGTCGCGACGACGATAGCGGACGAATTGCTAAGGTCTATCCGGTAAGCGACTTCAAAAAATCGACTGAAAGTTCGGCTTCTGAACTCGTGCTGGACGGTGCTTTTCCAAAGCTTCGACCGCGCGATCAATTGACGTTGGTACATCCACAGCAAGGTCAAAAACAGATCGAAATTGTCACGGTCAAATCAGAGAAAGGCTCGACGACCCTTCACCTTCAACGCGATCTTGGATCGGATTTCTCGAAGGAATGGCTAGTGATACCGCAATTGCGTCATCAGAGAATGCCCGTTCCACTCGCGATTTTATCGGTGATTGGAATTGCTGTTTTGCTTGGTCTTATACATGGTCTATTGGTCACGCGTGTGCGACTTCAACCTTTTGTGGTGACGTTGTGTGGTCTGCTTATCTATCGAGGTGCATCCCGATGGTTGGTCAGTGACCAGCCCGTTGGCTTTGGAAACGAATTTACCGATACGTTGAGTCCGCTTGGGAGCGGAAAATGGGTGCTCCACCAATGGTCCAATCATGGCCACACTGAGACGTTCGGGATACCCTATCCGCTATTCATTTTGGTTTTTGTCGCGATTGCGGCCGCGATCTTTTTGAATATGACGATTTGGGGGCGATACCTCTTAGCCCTAGGCCGGAACGAAGAAGCGGCCCGGTATAGCGGCATTAATACCGCGAGAATCACCGCCATCGCCTACGTCATTTGTACGGTCGCAGCAGCCATGGGTGGAATGCTTTTCGCTATCGACTCGAATTCTGTTTCGCCGTCGAGCTTCGGGAACTTCTTCGAACTCTACGCAATCGCCGCGGCCGTCTTAGGTGGCTGCAGTCTTCGAGGCGGAGAGGGGACCGTGTTGGGTGTGATCATTGGCACGGCGGTAATGCAGATACTTAACAATCTCATCCTACTCATGAAGATCTCCGACGAATTAGAGTTCGCTATCATCGGTTTGGTGATCTTGATCGGAGTTATCTCCGACGAATTGATCCGACGATTCGCCGCGAGACGGCGAGCGATACTGGAAGCAAAACTCAATCGTACCGTTTCTGCGTAGCTGACCATGGGCTGCTCAGTGCTGTTCATTAGCCGGAACGCGTTAGCGTCCGGTTTCCCCGTATTTCGAGCGAACTGGTCGCCAAGTTATTTCTGCAATTCAAGCAGGCGTGACCGACTATGTTGCTAAGCCGTTTGAAGCAGATGAGCTTCGCGCTAAACTGGTTAAATACGTTCCGGCTTAACGCTAGCTTCGTCAAACCTACCTTGGTTGACTATTGCGGCCTGAGAGTTCGATCGATCAAATTATATGCAGCCTGCCGCATCTCGGGCGGGAAGTCATGTTCGCATTCAGGGTGGGCTAACACTAATTTATCGCTTTGCCCATATAGTCGAAACACAGGCTTAGCGGCTGCGACGACTTGATCAACGCTCTCTGCGCGAAAATTTGAATCTCTGGTTGGAGCAATGATGAACGTCGATCGCGGAGCAAGTGCACCGATCAACTCATGGAAATCGAATGGGATATCATCCAATCGGCCTCGATAGTCGGCCAGTTTGATCATGTATCGCGTTTGGCACCAACCTTTTTCGGGATACCAATTCTTCTCCGCGCCACTGTAGTAGTCGACAAAGGAATCCAGACCGCAGCTCGATACAACGACCTTCAAGCGTTCATCAAAAACAGCCGTATAGACCGAATTGTGTCCGCCGAGCGAGTGTCCGATCGTGGCGAATCCTGGCTGGGGATCGACGTACTCGAGCGACTCCAGCAAATCGAGTCCTCGCATGTTATCCCAGACAGCTTTGAGTGTCCCGCTCTCCCAGCCAAGGTTGGCAAGATCAGGTTGATATTTTGCTAGCAGAGGATAATTCGGTGCGAGCGTGACATAGCCTCGCTCCGCAAGTTCGACAGCATATTCTCGATTCGGTTTGTCGCCAAGCCCAACAACGCTACCGTGGCCCACGACATTGTTCGTGCCATGCAAACAGAGTATCGCTGGAGCGCGAATCGAGCCAGCCAAGAGTATTTTTGGAATCAACAAGTATGCAGGGACGCGACAACCTGGTTCGGATTGGTATGTCACGCGTTTTCGTAAGTAGCTTCCACCGTCGTACTCCTCGATCACTTGCATTTCCAGAGGACAACGCTTCTCGTTGCCAGGCAGTCGTCCCATGACTTGCTCCATACCGAGCAAAATTTCTCGTCGACGGCTCTCCCATTCTTTCGCATTTGTCACCGGTTGTTGTTCGCCGCGAGCGTCATGAAATACCATCAAATTCTCACGAGGCAATCGCTTCGGCAGGCTACTGCTGTCCTGAGCAAACAAAATGGTCAACCAAGGCGACACAGCCCCTATCCAACACCAACAAAAAACGTATCGCCAAAAGGATATCTGGCTATTCATCAAGTATGCTCTCCAAGTAAGAAGCTATGGATTCGTAATGCAATACAAGACTTCCTGTCGCTGGTTTCCGGTCTGGTTCGCGACGCGCAGAAAAAGCTCCTTGCCGACAACCGCTGGGCTGGCAAATGATTCGCTGCCCAGTTCGTTTTGTGCGACCATTTCAAAACGCACTGGGCTGGCGCGGAAAACGTAATGTGTCCCCAGTTCATTCGCCCAATAGATTAGATCACCGACCAAGACTGGCGATGCACTCACAGGGCCTTTCAGTCGTTTTTGCCACATCTCTTTTCCGTCCGTACCGCGCCAACAAAACAGTATTCCTTTATCCGTTAAAGCGTAGACATAGCCTTGATGAACCAACATCGATTGCTCGTAGCACTTCTGATTGTTCTTCCATAGGATCTTTTTGCTACCGTCCGCTGAAACAGCTATTGTTTCCGCTTTCGGATAACCGCCGCTGGCAAAAACAGTATCTCCCTCCCAGACCATCGTTCCGCAAGTCGCATCGGTCGTTCCATCCACTTGCCAAAGCAAGTTTCCGGTATCGGGTGCGTATGCGCTCACAAGATTCGAACCGCTGATAAGCAATTGATCTTTGCCAGCGACGTGTGCCACGACAGGCGAGGAAAAGGTAATGTTGTTCGGACGCTTTGTTTTCCAAAGCAAATCGCCACTGACGCGATCCAAGGCCTGAATAAAACTTTCACCATCATACTCTCCGACGACGATAACGCTGTTGCGATACAGCACTGGCGATGGAGCGTAGCCGTATTCAAACTTCGTTGGCTTGAACGCCATCAGATCTTTTTCCGATAGAATCTTTCCGTCAAGACCAAGCACATTCAGTAGGATCTTGTTGTGATGAAAGAAGGTGGCAAAAATACTTTTACCATCGCAGGCCAAAGTCGGACTTGCTGCCGTATTCTTAGGGTGGTTATTCTTTGGAAATCCTCCCTGACTGACGTCTGTCTTCCACGCTTGTTTTCCTGATGCACGGTCAAAGGATACCACTGATTGAATCTGAGCCGACTCGTCGGCCGTCGTCAGGATCACAAGATTTCCAACGACGATGGGCGAAGAATGACCTCGACCGGGTACATCGGCTCTCCATCGGACATTTTTCGTCTCACTGAATTCGCTCGGCACCGATGACGCGCTCGTACGGCCATCGCGGAATGGTCCACGCCACCAAGGCCAATCGCGTTCGATCGATAGTTGGGGAAAACCTTGAAGTCCAATCTCCTGCCCATCGCTAATACAATTAACGGAAATAAAACCGAACCCAACAACTGCGACAGCCAAAAAAGCTCTGATGTTTAAACCTGAGAATGTCATATTCGATACCTATACAAGCACTAGTGTTTGATCAATTCGTTGATCTTAGCATACAGGATTTCTCAAGGAAGTATCGCACCTTAGCAGTTGCGGCAGGTCTCTAAGCAGTTACAATAGGTGCGTTGCGTCAAGCAACGATCGACAAATCCTGCCCCCAACCCTTCCGCACTTATTTAAGATTACGATTGCGTGCCGCTGCTAACTCCATTGCGGCGCGTCCTGTGACTTCGCGAAGCAAAGTCTGTAGGTATCTACGAGTCCCATCAGACACTCAGACATTTATTACGTTGAAAGATTAATCATGCTCAGCCGTAGAAGATTACTGCAAGGAATGGCCGCCAGCACCGGTGCCGCATTTGGCACTTCGCTTGCTCCGCAACGTCTCTTGGCGTCGCCCATCAGCAACACGACGCCAAAGCGAATCGTCTTTTTCATGCAGAACCAAGGCTTCGATCCAAAGACCTGTGTTCCCATAGGGATGAGCAGCAGCGGGTCGCTGGCGAAAGCCAAACTTCCCGAGCCCATCAGTGCACTTGAACCCTATAAGGAACGACTGCACATTATCAACGGCCTGCACGGCATCCACACCAGTCCCTCGCACAGCGCCTTCTTCGGCGCGCTCGGTGGCTATCGCGGTAGTGACGGTGTGCCGCCCAGTGCACCGACGATCGATTATGAACTGAGCAAGGTTCTCCCACAGACGCTTCTGCCTCATCTGTGCATCGGCATGGACTCGATTGAGAACATGAAGACCAAGCCGACCATTGCGACGCTGTCGGCCAGCGGTGCCGGTCAGCCGATCTTCATGCATTCGAATCCGAATCATCTTTATCAGATGCTGTTCGGCGGCATTTCCACCGGCGACATACGACTCCAGCACGAAGCCCGATCGAGTGTGCTCGATCAAGTCGAAAAGCTGGCCGCGATGAACGGTCGATCGCTTCCAGACTCAGAGCAGCAGCGTTACGGCCAATTCGTCCAGGGCTTCAAGGATGTTAACGGCCTGCGGACGCGTCTCGACATGGTTGCCGATCACATGCGAAAATTCGCGCCCACGGTGGACGAGCGATACACTAAGCCGGAGTTCGAAACCGACTGGCACGATGTTCTGCTGGACCTCGGCATCTCGGCGCTGACGTCTGGTATCACCAATACGCTGACCATCGGCTCAGGTCGTGGCGAGATCTTCGGTGCGTGGAAGGGACTGGGCATCGAGGAACAGGGCCACAACCTTGGGCACATGGATCAGCCCGACAATCCGATCTGGATCAAGATTCGTCAGTATAACAGTCGCATGCTGGTTAGGATCATGGAAGCGCTGGAACGCGTTCCCGAAGGAAGTGGAACCATGATGGACAATACGCTGATCGTCTACACCAGCAACAACGCGGACAAACAGCATACCAACGGCGCCAACTGGCCGGTCATGCTGTTGGGCAACTTGGGCGGCGCATTCAAAACCGGTTGCTTCACGCAACTGGACGGCAAGCGACCGATCAACGCGCTCTACGCGTCGCTCCTGCGCGCCTCCGGCCAGAACTGCGATCGATTCAACATGAACGACAAGTTGTCCAAAAAATTTGACGTCAGTACCGGCCCCCTCAAGGAAGTGCTGGTATGAGTAGGTTTGAATTTGTTTTGGTTGGCGAGCTGGAGGTGAGAATCAACAAAGGAAGCCGGCCCGTCAGACCAATTGCCGGCGTCGTGGATCTTGTTAAAGATCCTTGCACGATAGGATCTTTAACAAGATCCACTACGGCGAATTCGACAGTCGTAAGTTCGACGTCCCGAGGGAGAGTAAAGAACGCGCAGTTGTCACTCGCCTCGATAATATTCATGGTGTGTCAACTGTCCATGGCCAGAGGCGAGACTTACACGCCCGGCCAGACGGTCAACAAAGACTTTGGCAGCTTTGCTAAATCGTTTCTCGCCAACCATTGTGTCGACTGTCATGGCAAGACAGATCCCGAGGGCAATCTTTCGCTTGAAGACCTGGGACCTGTGGATGAAGTCAACGCCAGCACCTGGATAAGCGTGTGGGCACAGGTCACCTTAAAAGAGATGCCTCCCCGGGACACGGCGCAACCAGAGGTGATCCAGCGGTTGCAGTTCTCCGACTGGATTGTCGGTGAACTGACACAGGTCATGCAAGACAAGGGTGGTTTTCGTGCTCACCTGGATCCCAACAAAGGCAATTTCGTCGATCACGAACTGCTCTTTGGGTCGCTGCCCGCTGGCATCCAACTCGAACCGACATCTTCGCTGGCACGCATCTGGCGCGTGACCCCTGAGGAACACATCACGCGTCTGAACGAATTGATCAACACGGAAGCAGCGTTTGACCCGGAAAAGCCGGGCCTTCGTACCCATGGCGATGCCGTTCCCACCAACCATGGCGGTGAACTCAAACTCTACTTCGGTACCGATAGCATTATCCAGTGGCAGGGTGGGACGGTCGCCTATGCCACAGCAGTCAAGAGCGTCCCTGCCGTCCTTTCGTCAGCACGCAATCATGGGCTGGAAAACTATCCTGACTTCTACACCGTCAACAGTGCCGAAGCGACACAGATTTTGGGTATTGCTGGCGACATCATTCGCTATATGGCGGATGGTCCGCTGAGCATCGCCAAGCCGTATCAAATCACGGACGATCCCAAATCGATCGCGGACAAAATGACGGGCGACTTACGTGGCCTGCCCACAAGTCTGGTCTACAGCCCAAAGGTTGTACGTCCGCTGACGCCAGTTTATGAGCTCCTGAAGGAAGACGGCGTGACCGACGAGCGTTTACTCGCAGCGGTCGACTACCTCTTCGAAGCATTGACCTTCCGGCCGCCGAGCAAAATCGAGTCAGACGCTTACCTTGCAATCGTCAAACAATCCATCGAGAAGCTCGGCATGAAAGATGGTGCTGTCCTCGGTCTGTCATCCATCTTTCTTGATCGCGACGCGCTCTTCCGACCGGAACTGGCCGAGCACGGCAAACCGGATCAACAGGGTCGTGTCATGCTGCAGGACTGGGAACTGGGCATGGCGGTCAATCACGCGCTGCGATACATCAGGCCAGAAGAAGCGTTGCGCAGCGCAATCGCCCAAGGGCGGATGCGCACCAGGAATGATGTGAAGCGTGAAGTAGAACGCATGCTGGCCGACGACAGCATACGAAAGCCGCGCATCCTGCGTTTCTTCCGCGAGTACTTCGACTACGACCTTGGCGGCTACATTTGTAAAGATTCGAAAGCGTTGGCGGATACGGGGGCGAGTAACAAGGGACAGTCTCATTACGGTGCCATGTTTGACGCGACGGCGAGCACCGATTGCCTGATCGAACTCATCCTGCAGGAAGACAAGGATGTACTCAAACAATTGCTAACAACCGACAAGGTCGTGGCCACCAAAGCAGACAACGTCTACTTCGGCAGGAAACGCTCCCGGGAAGAAATCGCAGCGTCCGTTGCCGCCGAGAAAAATGCGGAGGCGAACTCAGGAACGGAACCGCCGACGCCAAAGGAAAAGAATAAGCGATCGAACGTCAATCATAACGTCACCGAAGCAAACCTTTCGGGGCCAGAGATTTACGCTCGCGTGAGTCGGCGTAGCTTCGGCAACGGCTCCATGAAACCAGAACGTATCTTGGCGACGGCGCCCGAAGGCGAACGTCTGGGAATCCTGACCCATCCGAGTTGGCTCGTCTCCCACTCCGATGCCATGGACAATCACGCGATTCGGCGCGGCCGATGGATTCGCGAACGGCTGCTGGGCGGCGGCATTCCCGATGTGCCAATTACCGTCGACGCGATGCTTCCGGATGAGCCCAACAACACACTGCGTGACCGAATGCGGGTCACCAGGGAAGACTATTGCTGGACCTGTCACAAGAAGATGGATCCGCTTGGCCTACCATTCGAGATGTACAACCACGCAGGCCTGTATCGTGAGACGGAACTCAACAAACCCGTCGACACCACAGGCGAGATCATCGATTCCGGCGACCCCACACTGAACGGCAAAGTCACCAACGCCATCGAGATGATTCAGAAGCTTGCTGAAAGCGAACGCGCCGAACAGGTCTTCGTCCGCCACGCCTTCCGATTCTGGATGGGCCGCAACGAAACGCTCAACGACGCGCCCTTTCTCCAGGAAGCACACCGCGCCTACAAAGACAGCGGCGGCAGCATGGACGCACTGCTCGTATCGCTACTCACCTCCGACGCATTTCTCTACCGCACGCGGGGTAATGTTCGTTTCTAGGCTCCATCTCATTACTGCGTCTAAACTTCTATGTCGCATCACTTCAGACTACTCGAATCATGAATAAACACGAATGGCGTGAGAACACCGAAGAGGGCGAGACTCGCCTCGTCACCGCGACGCGACACGCGGGTAAATGGAAGCTCCGGTCCCGACTCAAAACAGAAACGGAATGGACTGAGTTTCCTGTCATTCCACTTGATGATCTCGAAACACTGCACGAACTCATCTCGAATAAATACCAGCGTAAACGCGCTCCATATGACCATGTTTTGGAAATCGATGCCCTGATTGAAGCGGCGAAACCTCGGAAATGATAGGATGCTGTTTTAGGAAATCCCAAATGGCGTCAGTCGCCTTGAGCGTTTGGTCGCGTAACTTCAGGATAGACGACGATAAACCCTTCCAAATCCGCTTTCGCTGACCAGCCGGTCTCGCGCATTGCGTTGGCTGCTGTGCCACCCATTCCGTGCAGCATAGTGACTAAACGGGATCGGCTTAGTCTTGTTATGCTCCGGCGGCAAATGAACAACGCATCGGCGCTCAAGATCGCCCAACGGAATCTTCAACTCGACATGACCAGACGGAACTGCCTGTGCTCGCACGTTCCCGATTTGCAGGAAAACGATGCCTATTGAAAGCAGTGCGAAAAACACGATAAGCAACTTCTTATTCATGGGAAGATTCGTGGGATCCAAACCAACTCGAGATTTCCAGGTTGCGGAAAATTCTCGGGAACTAATCGAATCATCGAATCTCTGGCACCAGCCCAATGGACAGCGATAGCTCCATCGGGAATCACCTTATCCGGCGAGATGAATGCGGCTTGTTCAAGTGCCGTTGCGGACTTGCATCGGGTGTGACGATGCTCACCGTGTCGAAAGCCAGTCCCGTTTAACCTTCAGTCTAATCCACTCGACTCGATTGATTTCCCTGAGGATGACATCGCAGCATGCAAGGCCTCGCGGCTTGATGTGAAGGTGATCCAGGTCAAACGCGGCTCAAATGCGTGACAAGACGTGTATGTTTAGATAGATTGTTCTCCATGAAACTCCACTCAGTCCTCCTCACCCGGACCCTGTCGCTCGTGGCCTCGGCGGTCGAGCCCGCGACGGACCCTGCTAGCGCAGCCGATCCCGGGTGCATCTCGCGGGCGACAAGATGAAGGCCTTCGAGGGTGGTGATTACTCGGTGGATCAGGCCTTGGCGGCGGCGGTGCCTTTGAACGGTCAGCGCACCTTTGAAGACGTCGCCACACAGACTTTCGTGCTGATGGACAAGCTCGACGAGGGCGTGGAATTCATGGGCCGCTCGCTCATGGGCATCAGCCTCGAATGTGCGCGCTGCCATGATCACAAGTTCGATCCCATCTCGCAGCGCGACTACTACGCGCTGCTGGGTTTCTTCCAGAGCAGTTGGAATGCGCCTCTGCCGATCAATACGAAATCGCAAGCCGAGGCTGAGGCCGCAGTGGCAAAGCAGCGCAAGTTGATCGCCGAACAGGCGCGACTGAACGGCTTCATCCGCCAGACCAGCATCAAGCTCAACGCCGGGTTCCCGATAAACTTGTGCCGCGTGCGACGCCGGTGTTCTTTGGCGAATCTAAGCTAGCCATCGAAGGCAGCGGACGCGCACAACTCGCCGATTGGCTCACCATTCCTGACTCCACGCAAGCCGCGCTCGTCGCCCGCGCTGCGGTGAATCGCGCATGGCAGCATCTCTTTCGCGAAGCCCTCTGCCGCACGCCGAAGGAACTCGGTCGGCTCGGTGAGACGCCTGATTTTCCCGAACTCATCGACGGCCTCGCGGAGTCGTTCGTTCGCGATGGCTGGTCGTTGAAAAAGCTGATTCGTCGCATCGTGATGAGCGATGCGTATCGCCGCTCATCCGTTACGGCGGAAGCAGACTTCACGAAAGACCCCGACAATCGTTTCTTCGCACGACAATCGGTTCGACGTCTCGAATACGAAGCGATCCTCAACACGATGGCGAGGCTGCGCACTGGCAAGCCCTTCGCTGATATCGGCAAGCTCGATGCCGCCGAATACACACCCTACTTCGATCGCCCGACGGTTTATGATCTCGTCGCCCGCCGCGTCCTACGAACACATCCTCCAGCGCCCGCCCACCGGCGACGAACGCGCCTTTCCGCGAGACTTTATCGAACGTCGCCGAATGCAAACGGGCACCGCGCAGGCGAGGGATGAAATCACCGAGTTCATCACGTTGCTGCTCTGCGGGAATGAAATCCTTTACATCGAATAACATACCATGATCACACGTCGCCACCTTCTCACCCGTATCGCCGCCGCGCCCGTCATTTGCGCAACGGGTTCACTTTGGGCCGATGAGAAATTCGTCGCCGCGAAATCGCTGCCGCTGCATCACCCCGGCAAGGTGAAGAGCATCATCTTCTACTATTGCAAAGGCGGTCCGGGGCAGGCGCACACCTTCGACAAACCCAAGCACATCGCCAATACAGATCTGTATCCGTTTGGCTTCAAGAAATGCGGCCAGTCCGGAATCGAGATTGGCGATGTGTTTCCAAGTCTGCAAAAAGTGGCCGATGAACTGTGCCTCATTCGCTCAGGTTACGGCGCGCTCGCGACGCACAACGAAGGCGGCATTCACATCTTCACCGCCGCGAGCAAACTTGGTGCGAGTCTCGGTGCGTGGATGCTGCACGGACTCGGCAGCGGCAATCCATCGCTGCCTGGGCACGTGCTGCTCTCCGGTTGTGTGCTCGGCGACAAGTGGGCGGTCAGCGATGGCGAGGTGCATGGCGGCGCGCGATCCACGGGCGCAGGCGGACTGCCGCCATCGTTGCAGGCGCAACCCGTCAGCGACCTGGAGCATCCCATCGCCAATCTTAAAAGCCCGATGGCCGATGCCGACCAAAGACGCTGGCTTGTGGAACTCAGCGCGTTGAACGCCGGATTCAGCGCCCGTCATCCGCACGTCGCCAAGCTAGACTCGCGCACCGAGTCCTTCCTCGCGGCGCATCGCATGCAGACCGCGGCGCCCGAGGCCTTCGACGTGGAAAAGGAGGCCGTAAATCCGGCGATTCGCAAACTTTACGGTCTCGATTCGCTGCCCACCCGCAGCACCGGCACGAAGCTCCTGCTCGCGCGTCGCCTCGTCGAGCGCGGCGTGCGATTCGTAGTCGTGCCGAGCATGTCCGTGCCGAACCTGGAAGGCGGTCAGGGAGACTGGGACACACACACCCCCACGCAAGTGCGCGGCCTCATCCCGAACCTCGCCCAGGCCTGCGATCAACCGCTCGCCGGACTCATCACCGATTTGAAGCAACGCGGCCTGCTCGATCAAACACTCGTCGTCTGGGGCGGCGAGATGGGGCGCGGCGGCCCCGGCCACATGAATCACAACGGCAGCGCCTTCACCTGGTGGATGGCCGGCGGCAGCGTGAAGCCCGGCTTCGCCTATGGCGCCACCGACGAACAAGGCTTCACCGCCGTCGAGAATCCCATCCACGTCCGCGACCTCCACGCCACCATCCTCTGGATGTGCGGCCGCGATTTCACCAAGCTCCAGCACAACGGCATCGGCGTCGACACGACCTGCAAAGTGGCGAAGGAAATCATTTTATGAATCAACCCGATATCGGCTCTGCCCGCTGATTTGCCCAAGCCCGCAGCGCGCTAAACGAGAATCGGCTTGACGACGCTTCCGTAGAGATCGGTCAGTCGATAGTCGCGTCCTTGATTGCGAAAAGTCAGGAGCTGGTGATCGATGCCCATCAAGTGAAGAATGGTGGCGTATAAGTCATGAACCGTGACAGGCTCCTCGGTCACTCGGAAACACCATTCGTCGGTCTTTCCGAAAACGATGCCTGGCCTAATTCCGCCGCCAGCTAGCCACATCGTAAAACATAGACCGTGATGTTCTCGGCCAAAATCATTCTTTTCTAACTTGCCTTGGCAAAAGACGGTCCGCCCAAACTCACCTCCCCATATCACCAACGTTTCATCGAGCAAGCCGCGTTGCTTGAGGTCGAATACCAATGCAGCGTTGGCGCGATCGGTGTGTTGACAGAATTCGACGTTCTCACGCGGTAAGTGACTGTGATGATCCCAACCACCTTGAAATAGTTGAACAAAGCGAACACCGCGTTCGATTAGCCGTCGCGCCATTAATGCATTGTAAGCATACGTACCCGGTTCTTTTGCGTCCTCGCCATACAATGCAAACGTCGATTCAGTTTCACGGCTAAGATCAGCCAACTCAGGGACACTCATCTGCATACGAGCCGCCATCTCGAATTGAGAAATTCGGGTTTCGATCTCAGGGTCGTGGACTTCACGATGATGCAACCGATTCAATGAAGCAATATCATGAATCGTTCGACCGCGAAGTTCATCGCTCATCCAATGTGGATTATCAAGATACTGAACCGGCGAATGTCCTGATCCTCCAAACTGAATACCTTGGAATCGAGATGGCAAGAAGCCCGCTCCCCAATGACGGTCTACAAGAAACGAATCGCCTTTCTTGCTTCGGAGAATCACGAAAGCAGGTAGATCTTCGCATACACTACCCAAGCCGTATGCCGCCCAAGCTCCGACGGTGGGTCGTCCGGCAATCTGATGACCCGTCTGTAGAAAAGTAATGGCCGCATCGTGATCGACCTGAGGAGTGGTCATCGATTGGATAATGCAAACTTCATCGACGACTTTCGCGAACTCGGGAAACAACTCGCTAACCCAAGCCCCACTTTGACCGTATTGAGAAAACTTCCAAGGCGAGGCGACTACAGGAAATGACGATTGACCGTTGACCATTCCAGTGAATTTCGCATCGCCCATGACCGACTTCGGCAAATCGATGCCATGCCACTTCTTGAGACCCGGTTTGTAGTCGAGCAAGTCGAGTTGTGATGGACCACCTGCTTGAAAAAGTGAAATAACACGTTTTGCTTTCGGAGTGTTTTGCGGGAAGCCTCCGACTCCGGCTGCGAATGACCTTCGCGCTGCTTCATCATAATCCTATTCCAAAGTGAGAGTCGCGTCGACGTTGAGAAGCATATTCGCAAGCGCCAACCAAGCTGCCTGCTCGGCATCGATTAAATTCGACTCTTTTACTCGACTGACTCGATAGTTAGCTAAGGCCTGCTGTAAGACTTCTAACTCTTCTTCGAATGGAATGGTTCCGACAGTCGATCGAAATGCAAAACGCAATCTTGTTGCATCATCCGACGCATGATCTAGAATTCTTCCGGCCAAGCCCTGGGTCGCCTCTTCAAAGTCTGAAGAATTCAACGTCACCAACGCTTGTAGCGGAGTATTCGTTCGCCGAACGCGCAGGTCGCATTGATTGCGATCGGCAACATCGAAAGACGCCAGCATCGGATGAGGACCATTGCGTTTCCAAAACGTGTAAAGCGTTCGTCGATGAGTATCGATTTTCATTGCGTTGGTTGGCTTCTCACCTTTCAGTTCGGATTGCGGTTCCAGCAGCACTGGCGGTCCACCGACCTCAGACTTCAACAGACCACCTAGCACTAGGGCTTGATCGCGAAGGACGTGAATGGGCAATCGGAAACGCGGTCCGCGCGCCAACCGACGGTTGCTAGGATCCATTTTCCAGGCACTCTCAGATGCTGATGAGCTTTGCCGAAAGGTCGCGCTGGTGACGATCGTTTTGATCAAGGCTTTCGTATCCCATTCAAGACGCACATACTCGGTCGCTAACCAATCGAGCAACACTGTATGTTCAGGACGGCCACACTGGGTCCCGAAATTCTCAGGCGAATCGACAAAACCAAGCCCCCAAAGCTGTTGCCATACGCGATTGACGGCAACTCTGGCCGTTAACGGATGATTGGGAGCAACCAACCAGTCCGCAAGCGATAATCGATCAGCTTGGTCAACGTCGGCCAAGTTTGGTAAAACCGCTGGAACATTTGCCGTTACCGGATTTCCAAGCTGGTCCATCGGTGAGTGCTCCACGAAAGCGATCTAGGAATGGACCACCGCCCAGAACCAAAGCATCTTTGCCAACCGTTCCACCGTTTTCGTTGGTGACATCATGCGTGCATTTCATCCGTGTGAGCTCGCCATCCAACAGAACCTGGAAAGCCATCGACTTGATTGCCGTTCGTATCGGCATACCGCGCGGCATCTAACCAGCCCCATGCAAAGTGTTCAGCGTACGCTTGACTGCTCAATAGTTCATCAACCAATTGTTCAATTGCCGTTTTTCTTTCAACGTGATAGTTCGCTACAAATTGGTCGACTCTTTCGAGCGATAGCGTTAGACCGGTTAGCGAAAGGCTTAAGCGGCGAGCCAAAATGTCGGGTGCAGCTTCTGGCTGTGGCTGCAAATCGTGGGAGAGCTGGGGACACAGATCGTTTTGGGGAGAGCTGGGGACACAGATCGTTTTGGGGAGAGCTGGGGACACAGATCGTTTTCGTAGGGGGAAAATATTTTTGTCGCGACGTCAGCGATTTGCCGAATATCGTCGGAAAGATAACGCAAAGGTCATTTGCTCGTGAATTGCGGCTCGTGATCCGGCAGACAATTTCGAGCGATTTACGATCGCCGAAGTTGGAAGAGGAGCAAGTTGCCGGGGACACATCATCTTGTTGAACGATCGACTAAAAGTTGCTGCCTAAAGCCTCGAATGTGTTTCTACAACCTATTCCGGACTCTTCCACAGGGCTGTAACCCTCGTGCGTGACGCTTGGGGACTCAGCACGTCGCGCATTTTTCGCGAAAGTTGAGCGAGGTCTTGCTCCGCTTGCCGTGCAGAGCCCGCGATCGTTCAAATCAAACCACCACCGATTCCTCCCAACTCGACGTAGCTTCGAATGGCCCAATCCTACCACTTTTTCAAACCCTTCCCACGTTGCCAACGGTTTCGCCGTCCGCATTGACATCGAATTTTCGTGAAAAATGGAAGCCTTTGCCGCATTCAAGTAGCAACGATCGAGCTGCCACGTAAAGCAAACGACAAAAACAACGCTCACTAGATCGCACCGTCGCGAGACAATCACTCGAATCGCGCAAGATGTCGAGTTCTCGAACACATTTCTTCAGAATGTCTTGACAATCTGCAAGGCAAGGGTATCTAACCTACATCCGCTAACCGGAGTTGCTCGACGCTTCGATCGTTGACTGTTTGCGGTCTACCTGCCTAGTGCCGACGGGTAAGGCGGATTCACGCTTACTTATTTGCTCGCGTGTACTTTAGGCGGTGACCATCCGGAAATTGTTCCGGATACTGATATACCAAATCATCATCGTTCAACTCAATAAGTTTGACTTCCCACGTCTTGCCAACACCGTTTTGGTCCGGGTCGTCCGAGCTCGTGAAGGTCCGAACTAAATTCGGTGGCAGCGAATTCCAACGCACTTCCCAAGTACCGGTGAGATGGTTGTTACCCGGCGAGTACTGCCGTCGTTCAAAAGTGCCATCAGCTCTCAAGGTCATCTCACCCACGCATGGGCCGCTGATCCACGTTCTGTGCAATTTTGCCTCCAGAGCAGGAGAGCCGATCGGCGACCTATCCGTCGATTTGGCAGAAGTGATGATAACAAGCGATGCTATAAGGAAAATCAATACTCGAACCATGTTTGCGATCCTCATTTATGTGGCCTACACGTCAACCAGGACGTAGAACTCGTAAGCTTGGTTCCCAAAATGACAAATATTCGCAATCGCATTTCTATGTTAGCATCGCAAGCCAACCAAACCAGCCCGGGCGAGAATGAAGCGGAACGTCGCATTGATCGCAAAGTAAAAATCCGCTGCGCCAACGGGCCAGTTATCCAAATAAGGTAATGGGCTAAAGTCGCGTTTCACAGCGTTTAGTCGGCTTTGCATCCCGAGTTGGATTCGGATTTTCGCCGCTTACGCAGTAGAGAAGTTAGGCAGAACAACCCGCCACACGTTAACACCATTGACGACGGTTCGGGAACTGCGATGGGTTCGCCATAGACAAAGTCGTCCATCACAACAACGTCCATGTTGAGCGCAAGATTCTGAGTGGTTCCGATGGTTGCATTGCCGCTTTGGATCACAACTCGTCCGTATTGGCGAGTGTCTGGCGAAGTAATTCCTAAAAAGCTGAGACCGCCTGCAACGCTTGTTGGAACGGCAAAGGCTCCACCGAAGCTATTGTCGGTATAGAACAGAGAGATTTGCGAAGCCGCGTCGATGTTCACGTCCGCGAAGACGGCTCCGAATCCGGACACGCCCGCTGGCGTATTTGATCCTGGGACGAAAAAATCGATCTGCATCATATTGTTGCCCAACGGCGAAAAGAGCCGCTGTGCCGAGAACGTCTGAAACTGGCCGGCGTAGGCAACGTTCTGGTCTAAAAAATTCGTTGGGGTAGTAGTCGGGTTCGAGCTATCAGCGCTGACGGCGAACCCCGTACCAGAAGTACTGAAGACCGCGCCGCGAGGTGAATTGGAGTTAAAGAAGTTCGCGGGCAAATTGTTTGGCGCCGAAAAGCCATCGGGAACGCCGTCCCAGTTAATTTCACGTCGTCCACTGCCAAAAGATCCCGCAACGTTCGGGTTTAAAGGGCCGAGCAGTGAACGAAAGTTGTCGACAGATGATTGTATATCAGCCGGATTCGCGCCGTTGCCTGTGACTACGGCCGCTCGCAAGGAGCTGATCGGAGATGACACCGCTACCAATAAAATAGCCGATGTCCAAATAAGTCCCTTGGCAGTTGAGACGGATAGGCGCTTACCGTTCGACGCCCGTCGAATACTCAGATCTACAATTGCAAACACATTCATTTGCTTCTCCTGATGCATAACACGAATCAAAATCTATCGACACGAAAATCGTTTTCAATGTGCAAAATTAGCGTAGAACGACTCAACGGAAATTCAGCACACGAACGGATACTAAGCCCGCCATTTGCAGTTTGCAAGCAACCATTTAAACATTCGGAGCAAATTCCCAGCAAAATGCTATGCTTTACTAAAAAAAGGGTCTAGCTCGATCGGATGTCTTGGGTCAATATCACCGCTCCCATGGAAATAGCGAGTCGGACTTTGCTTGCAATGAGATCGAAGCCGATCAAGTTCGATCGGTTTTTGCTATCGAAAAAACTGCTGTTGTTATTGAATGAGACGTGAGGATAGACTCTTTAAACGCCCGTTCACTGGCTTGTCATTTGGTAGCCCGCTCATGAATTACCGACTTTCAATCATCATTCCGTTGCTGCGGGATAATTCGTATTTGAATCAAGCAATTCAAAGCGTGCTGGAATACGACGGAGAAGATCTTGAATGTCACGTTGTAAAAAATAGAGAGCCAGAGCCGAACCCTCTATACATCGCGGCGGTCGACAAACGCCTTTTGACTCACCATGTTTCGACTAACAGCCTTGCTGGTTTGATCAATGCTGGCGTGCACGCTTCATCGGGTTCTATTGTTGGCATCTTGAGTCCGGATGCGATTTTCGAACCCAATGCTTTGAAGAACGTGCTGAAACACTTCGAAACGCATGGTGATTCACGAATCCTGTACGGTCAAGTCCATAACAATGGCTCGAAAAGCCAATCGAACCGCCGACGCTCTGTACGGCCTCCAACTCCATCGCAACTACAGGATCATGCATGCCTACAGAGTTCTGCCGTCTTTTACCGCCGGAGCGTGCTGGAAGCGTTCGGTCAATTCGACGAGAAACTGGAGCACTGGGCGCACTATGAGCTTTGGATCCGGCTGATTCAGGCCGGTGTGACATTCGATGGTACGGATTTCTGCCTTGCTCGAAATCAGGCCGATGAAAGGGATGCATTGGACGAATTGCGGAAGGAATCTGTTTTGGAAGCTCTGGATTTGACGAAGACCAAGTTCGGTTCACCCGGTACTCGCTGGGCAATCCTCTACGGACACTGCATGGCAACGGAGGCGGGCGTATCACCTATGCGTTCGGCCTCCTACGACTACCTAACGCTTAGTCATGCGTTTCGGGCAATGGGCCAAGCTTCGCATACGGGCTGGCAAGGTTGGTCGCGAAAATGGAAGATTCTACGACAGCATGCCTTCAGTGAACTCAATAAGATCCGAAGGAAACCGCGTTATATGATTCGGTTTCTACCGCTTCCCGCAAAGGAACGAATACAAAATTCTTTCGGAAGAAGAGTGTTTCAGCTGCGATTTGATGCTCCTCAGCCTTGCAGGTTGCCAAAGTCCTATTTCACCCCAATCAATCTCGAAAATCCGCCGAAGATATCGATCGTAACCCCCAGTTTGAATCAGGGTACGTTCATCGCGCGGACGATTCGCAGCGTTGTGGATCAAGAGTATCCGAATCTCGAGTACACGATTCAAGACGCTTGCTCGACCGACGAAAGCCTTAACATTGTCGCACGCTATGAGACGAAGTTGGCCTCATGGCAGAGTATTCGAGACAATGGTCAGGCACACGCCATCAATTTGGGCTTAGCCCGAACTAACGGCGAGATCATGGCCTACCTCAACTCGGACGACGTGCTTCTTCCCGGGAGTCTCGCCTACGTCGCAAAGTTCTTTCAGGAACATCCCGATGTCGATGTTGTCTATGGAAATCGACTGCTCATCGATGAGCAAGATCGAGTCATCAACTACTGGGTATTACCTCCGCATGATCCTGAAACGCTGCGTTGGACCGACTATGTTCCGCAAGAGACATTGTTCTGGCGGCGCAGCGCGTGGGACAGGATTGGTAGCAGGATCGATGAGTCCTTTCAGTTTGCCATGGACTGGGACCTGCTACTCCGATTTCAAGCGGAGGGGCTGCGGTTTTGCCACATTCCGCGATTCCTTGGCGGCTTCCGAATCACCGATAGGCAAAAGACACAACAACTGCTCGAATCGCACGGAAGACCCGAAATGAATCGGCTTCGAACGCGGGAGCACGGCTATTGTCCGGCTGAGCACGAAGTTTCTCAGAAGGTCACAGGTTACATCACGCGACAGCGCAGCACTGAAAAAGCCTATCGTCTTTCCGAGGCCGTCAATCGGCTTATCACACCCTATGTGGAATGGAACTTAGGAACTTCTGTCCCAGAGCCGATTGCCGACGACAGAAGCCGGGCCGCCTGATGGCGACGTTGGCAAACCGACGTTGGCGACGATGGGGCACCGACGTTGGCACCGAGACGTTGGGGACACCCACACTACTGTTCGGCACGGTAGTTGCGTTGCGGCAAGCCTGATTACCGGCCCCCCCTCGCACACCGTTTCGGCACGGTAGTTTTTTAGAAATATTTAGTTAGTTTGGCACAAGAATTGCGCTCCTCCATGACAACGATCTTCCGCTGTCACATTTGCAATTCGGTATGGCCAACGACGAATCCAACTCCAATATCCTGCCCAAGGATGTCAAAGGACTAAAGTACTTTAAAGCTTTAGGCCCCTTGCTTGAACGCTTGCATGATGTTGGAACCCAGCGCGACAAAGCGAATAACCGTCAGTTGCATATGGATCAGTACTGCACCCTCATCCTGCTTTGGCTTTATTCTCCAATCGTCGATTCGTTGCGGGGCTTACAACAGGCTTCCCTGCTGAAGAAAGTTCAGAAGAAGTTCGAAATCCTGAAAGGAATTCCTAATCGTATCGACACGACATCGGCAAATCCTAAAGGGCCGTTCCGATGAACGGGCTGTTTTGGAACGGACCCTCGAACCCGATCGTCTTTATGTGACCGATCGTGGCTATCAGAGTTGGAAACTATGAAATGCTATTCACGCCAAGTCCAGTAGCTATATCTGTCGTGTGCGGGACAAGATCAATTATGAAATCAGCGAGTCTAAGGAGCTTACCCCAGCCGACATAGAAGCAGGGGTCATCAGCGACCAAACGATTCGTGTCATCAGTAAAAGAAGCAGCATCGATCATCCTGTTCGATTAGTTATCGTCAAAGCAACACCACACACTAGCCGTGGTTGCCGCAGAGGTCGCAAGCTCTCAAGCACAAGTCTACTGTGCAATCATCGTTTGCACTTTGATCTTGCTTTATACCGGTCGAAGCCCAACTAAACGTACCTTCGAGATGATATGCTTATACATGAGCGGCTGGGCAAGCCTCGATGAGTTGGAATCGCATATCGAAAAACTGAAACCCTAGTCCTCTTTAGAGCTCTGCGCTTCGAGCGTACCGAGTCGGTTCGCTGCTGCGCGGTCGGTAAAACCAGCGCGTGAAAACCTCTGAGCTATCCCAGTAATCAGTCACCGATCCCCTCTTGTCCCGACCTGCCTCGACTTACTATCCCGTAAAACCAAGCCCTCTAACGCACAACGCAAGCCCAGTGCCGAACAGTAGTGGCTGTGTCAGTCTGCTGCCGCAAGAATCTACTGCAACTGCGGCCAATAAAACCAAAGGTCAACTGTGTAAGGCTGTTAGCGGACCAGTTGCCTCAACAGCGAAGGCAGTTGACGCAAATTGGTGGGGTCAGCAAGCTCGATTGCGAGTGGTTTTTGATAAGTTTTCTTTTTTACCTGACCACGAGCATATTGCGGTTGAAGCGCACCCTACCGTTTCGCCTGCTCTGTTGGTGACTGAACTAATGAATGCGTCGCAAGAGTTTGCATTCGAAAATTTTCCGGAGAATGTGAGAGTCGGGCCAATGCCGAATGATCCGCTGGGCAAGCCAGCGGGATTTCAAGGGCGTCGGAAGACGTACTGCCGTTCGACGTTCAAGCCAAACGGTCTGCGAACCTGTGAAATCCCAACTGCGCGTCGATTTTGAACTGCTGCGCGTCAATAAAAGAAATCAGGTTCCGAGAATTGCACAATGGCTTAGTTTGCCGTCCGACGACGAGGGGTTTACCTCTGCGGTAGCTCATGCGGCAAGCTGGAAGCTTGCCCCACTTAGACTTTAAACAGATCGGCGTATTGCGGTTCCATCGTGAGAAGCTGAGCGTTTCGTTCGGCCATTGCGGAGATCGTGAGGTACGGGTTGCAGGCGATCGCCGTTGGGAAAATGGCACCGTCGGAAACGTATAGTCCTTCATGAACTCGAAGTTCACCCGTTTGCGGATCGATATCACCGCCGCATGCACAATCGTAAACTTGGCCTTTGTGATTGAGTACGCCTGACCGAGGATCGTCGCTCATCGCACAGCCACCCAATGGATGGACGGATACCATTCGATCACCAAAAATTTTCAAGTACTTGTACTTGCCGCCATGAGCGTGCGCGACTTTGGCAAACTCTTCGCGAATGTGTCTTCGATAGGGGCTATCGAGCAACCCTGGCCATGTGACGACGCCGTTGCCGTTATCTTCCAGAACGATCTTTCCCTCTTGTCGATCGTGTCCCATCCCGAGTAAGGCCAAAGTGTTATCGAGATCCATGTCTTGCATCAAAATACCGAGCGAGTTGGCGTAGGAACGCGGCGCGGCGCCTTCTTGAATCAAGACTCGATCAAACAAGTGTGGTCGGCATGGATACGTCAGATTGGTTTGAATCGTCGGCCCGATTCGACAAGCTTGCTCTGGATAGGCGCTAACTCCACCTATGTTCGTGTCGTATTCTGATTTGCCAACAAAGCCAAGGGCATCGCCATTGCCAGTCCAGTTGCAACCGAGCTGTTTTGAAAACGCGAAGCGATCATTTTGAGACCGCATCAAAATCTCCGAACTGCCAAGGCTACCGGCACCCAGCACTACCAATCGCGAAGTAATACAACCAGGAATCGATTGATGTTTGCCGTGTGCATCGCGCTGATGATAAAGAAAATGCAAGCGATAGAAACCATTGCATTTTTCGATTTGTCGAATCTCGACTTGGGCAAACATCTCGGCCCCAGCTCGTCGCGCGAGCGGCAGATAGTTCATGGCCAACGAGTTTTTGGCACCGACGTTGCAACCTGTCATACAATCGCCGCAGTCGGTGCAATCGCGTTGGATGATTCCTTGGCGATTCATGATGGGAAGATTCGGGCCTTGATAGCTACGCATTACCGAAATCGCGGCGGCTTCGTAGTGACATCCTTGGTCGCGAAGTTTTTCAGCAGCTAGCCGTTGAGATCGCATCTTGTGAGTCCAGTCACATGAATCAACTCGGGCGTGCAATTCCCATTCGGCGCGGTCGAAATAGAGGTTTAAGCTATCGAGATCTCGAAGGGCCATTGGCCATTGTGTTTGCAGGAAGACTTCGCGGTCAGGTCGAATCGCAACGCTAGCGTTGATGAGAGAAGTGCCGCCAATGCCGCTGCCGCTGAGAACCGAAATCTCTTCGCCTTGAAGCACATTGAATAGGCCGGTCGGATTGTTGATCTCGCGCTGATTGCGTCCAAATATTTTGAGTCTCGTTTCGTCCATGACATCGCCGAGTACATCTGGAAATGTCCCTGGAATCCATTCTCGACCGCGTTCCAAAATGCAAAGCTTGGTTCCTGGGCGCATTTTCTCGGCAAGTCGCGCGGCGGTTATCGCAGCGCCATACCCCGAACCGACAACGGCAACGTCATATTGCCACGGAACACCGGCCGGACTGTTTTTTGCCAAGCATTCGATTGGCAGGCACAATGCGCCACCGAAGGCTCGCATATTTTGATGGTAGTCGGCGATCGCAAGTTCTTTTAACGGTGAGCTGCTCGTCTTTCGCCGCGAAAGAACTTCGCCTCCGCGAGCATGATCAACCGACGACGCATGAGCGATCGCACCGGTAGCTAGCGACGCGATCGTTCGGCGGCGAGTCGACTTGACTGACGAGAAATCTTTTTGAACGTCTACCGACGGTTGAGACACGAAATTGGGAGTTTCACTTCGTACACCGTTCGTCACGTTGTCCTTTTTTTGCTTGCCAAACAAGCTCAATTCTCCATTCGACGCCATGCTCAAGATTGAATGACTACGCAACTGGACTCGATTGGATTTATCGTCCAGTCCGCGATAGGAGATGACCCTAAAATCGATACAACCGTTAAATCCGACTTCATATCGCAAGAAGCAACTCAAATCTTTAAAAGTTTAGCCAACTGCGCCTGCCTGACGCACACATTCCGCCGATGCCATTGCTATCAAACCAAGGGTGAAAATTCGTAAAGTGACGCTGACAAGCCAATTTGGAGGTGCTAACCATGAGAGTCACAGAGCAGTCGAATGCTGAGCAACTGATAAAGATCTTCGCAGAATCGGCAAAGACGAATCAGGATATTGGTACTGCCATTCTCAAAAAGCAGCAGGACGTTGAGAAAGGCACTGCCAATGCGGTTCTTGAATTGCTCCAGTCCGCCGCTAACCTTCCAGATAGCGGAAGCCGTTTCGATGCCAAGGCATAGATCCGACCGAGAATAACGCTTCTTGGGACCGTCGAATGGGTTGGCGTCAAAAGGCTTTTCTAACTGCGCTGCACTCCTAGCGAATTACGGCATTTTGCGTAGAATCGCGTGGATTGAATTCTGGTCGGTTTGAAAGGTCTAGGTACATTTTGGAAGCGAATATTGTTCTTCTCCCCGGCGATGGGATTGGTCCTGAGGTGACAGCCCAAGCCGCTCGAGTTTTAGAAGCGATTTCGGCAAAGTTTCACCATCGATTTCATTTTTCGTCGCATATCATCGGCGGAATTGGCATCGATCAACTGGGTGACCCGCTTCCGCAAGCGACCATCGATGCTTGTCGAGCGAGCGATGCCATTCTTTTAGGTGCCGTGGGTGGCCCGAAATGGGATGATCCGAATGCCAAGACGCGTCCCGAAGCGGGCTTGCTCAAGATCCGCAAGGAGCTCGGACTTTTTGCCAATCTTCGCCCCATTGTGACGTTCTCGGAATTGCTCGATGCTTCGCCGCTCAAGCGAGAAATCATCGAAGGAACCGACATTTTATTCTTTCGCGAATTGACCGGCGGCCTCTATTTTGGACCGTCAGGCACTGAGCAGTTGGCAGACGGAAGCGAAAAATCGTTCAGCACAGCCGTTTACTCGACCGGTGAAATCGAACGCATTGTTCGTATGGCAGCCGAGGCTGCTCGCAAGCGAAAGAGTCATCTGACGATGGTCGATAAAGCCAACGTTTTAGAAGTCAGTCGATTGTGGCGCAAGGTCACGGCTCGCTTAATGAAAGAAGAGTATTCCGATCTTCAGTACGACGTTGTTCTGGTCGATTCGATGGCGATGCATTTGATCTCCAAGCCAACTTGGTTTGATGTCGTCGTGACCAGTAACATGTTCGGCGACATTTTAACCGACGAAGCTTCGATGCTCCCAGGTTCCTTGGGGATGCTGCCGAGTGCCTCGCTGGGAAGCAGCGGGCCTGGACTCTACGAACCGATTCATGGTTCGGCACCCGATATCGCCGGCAAAGGGATTGCGAATCCGCTAGCAACGATCCTAGCCGCCGCAATGCTCTTGAGGTATTCACTCAAATTAGAAGACGAAGCAGTCACCATCGAAAACGCAGTCAAGAGTGTCCTCGCTGCCGGTCATCGAACCGCCGATCTTGTCCGAAAGGGACAAATCAGTACAGGCACGATTGCGATCACCGATCGATTGCTCGAAGAATTAGAATAGTGGCGTAAGCTTCCAGCTTGCGAACGTAACCGAGCCGGAAAGATTAGCCACCGGCACTAGCAAACCCTTACGGAAACTATTCCAAAAACATTGCGTATTTCGTAACCCGACGCGTTAGCGAGGGATTTTCTCGGATCCTTCGCTAACGCGTCGGGTTACGAGCAGTCTAGGCTAGCCGCAGCTATTTTCGGCAACCGTTTTTTCGGCTGATGCAAAACGCCCAAGGCAAGCGCCTTCGGCTCGCTTTCGAGATAAGAATCTATTACCCACAACCAAAACTCGCCGTGGCAATTTGCACTTACTGTTCACTGTTATGTGAATTCCACCCAAGCGAACCACTCGCGTGTTCTCTCCGTTCGAAGATTCTTTCGCGTGACTCGTCGGAGGATGTTGTGCCTGTTCCCAGAATCGATGGACACGAGACGACCTTCGACGAAGCGATATCCTTTGCCAACCAACTGCTAGCCGATCGAAACCGCTCCCATATTTCCGGTGCCATTCGATCGGTAGAGGCAGCCCGTGCTGTGTTGGCTTTGGCTTCAAGAGTCGGCGCCTACGTCGATCCAACGGGAAGCGACGACGCTTTCAAAACCATACTCGCGATTCAGCGACAGGGAATGATGACCGCTTCGATGAGCGAAGTTCGATTTCGGTCGGATTGCATCGTGCTCATCGGCGATGATCGATTGCTGCAGTCGTTTCCGCGGCTTATAGAAATCCTACTCCAGCGACCGAAAAGCTCGCCTCAGATCGCTCGTCGTCGAATCATTGCCCTTGGTCCATGGACGTCCGAAGTCGTTGCTCGATTGCGAAACGCAGGTTTGGATGTTAGTACCATCGACATTCAAGTTCTTAGTATTCCCCAGTCGCTTTTTCAGTGGTCGCGATGTAACGAAGAGTCGATGACGAAATCGTCAAACCTCGTTTCGCGATGGCTTTGCGAAGCTCGCTATCTGTCGCTCGTTTGGTCTGCAACAATTATCGATCAACCCCAAGCGGACCTTTGGGTCGAACGGCTGTTCCAATGGATTGTGCAGAGAAATAATTCACACCGCTGTGTAGGACTGCCGTTGTCCGGCGGCTACGTGACCTTCCAACAAGTTTGCACTTGGATAACAGGATTTCCAGGACGTGTGTTAGTCGACGGCGACGCGTTTACTTACGATCCCTATCGAAACTTGCTTTCCGATCAAGCGATCGTGAGACTCCACATCGACGAAACGACGATCGCGGACGAATCGGCAGCAGGTCGCCAGCAATCGACGATTGTGATTGCACCGAAACTGCATGAACGTAATCCGATGCCGCGCGTTTTTATTCCGTGCTCCGTCGCTGGCATTGACCAACCAGCAACGTTTTTTCGCGCCGATGCCGCAGTAGCCATCGAAGCAATGGACTGTCAACTCAATTCTTCTACGAAGCGCTTTATGTCGGTTCCTGCCATTCTCGAACGATTGGGAGTGGCGAAAGGATGCTAACACGACTTACCGGGGCCCAACTCTGCGATCCTCAATTCGGCACGCCAACCGAAGTTCGAGATCTGTATCTAGAAAATGGAACTGTCGTCGCGACGCCCGACAAGGGTCGACGGGTGGACCACGAATACAAACTGGATGGTCGAGTTTTGATGGCTGGTGCGATCGACATGCATACGCATATCGGAGGTGGCAAAGTCAATCTTGCGAGACTATTGCTTCCCGAGCGAGCTCGCATCGAGAAAACGGATGAATCGATTATTCGGCCACTATCGTCGCCGGTACCTGGTACATGGGAAACAGGTCGAAGATATTTGGAGATGGGTTACACTACCTGTTTCGAACCCGCCATTCTTCCGGCCAATGCTCGGCATGCTCATCTCGAGATGGCGGATATTCCGTGGCTGGATACGGGCGGCTATTTAATGCTTGGGAATGAAGATCTTCTTTTGGAATGGATATCCAAGGGCGTTCCGCAGCGACAGATCAACGACTACGTTGGATGGATGTTGACGGCTCATCGATGCTTGGCGGTCAAAGTTGTCAACGCCGGCGGCATCAACGCATTCAAGTTTAATCAACGATTTTTGGATGTTGATGATGTGCATCCGGAATATCGCATCACACCGCGGCAGATTCTTTGCACGCTGGCCGAAGCGATAGACACATTGGGAATTGCTCATCCGTTGCATGTCCATTGCAGCAATCTCGGTGTTCCCGGAAACATAGCGTCTACCTTGGCAACGATCGGCGCAGTGGAAGGAAGGCGACTGCACATCACTCATGCGCAGTTCCATTGCTATGGCAAAGACGGTCCGCACGGATTCAGCTCGGCGGCGAACCAATTGGCTGACCGAGTCAATAGTTCGAAGCAATTGTCGATCGATGTTGGCCAAGTTCTGTTCGGACAAACCGTTACGATCTCTGGCGATACGATGCATCAATTCGCCCACCGCAAACTCGCTCGACCACGCAAGACAATTTTTCAAGATTTAGAATGCCAGGCCGGATGTGGAGTGTTGCCGTTCCGATACCGGCAATCACAGTACGTTCACGGATTGCAGTGGGCGATCGGGCTTGAATTATTCTTGCTCGTTAAGAGTCCTTATCAAGTATTCTTAACGACCGATCATCCTAACGGTGCACCATTTACTGGGTATCCTCATTTGATTCGATTGTTGATGGACTACGATTTCCGAATGAGCATTTTCGAGCAACTGCATCCGGACATCAAAGCCACTAGCCAGTTGCCGTCACTGCGCCGAGAGTATACGCTCGAAGAGATTGCAATTCTGACAAGAAATGGTCCAGCCCAGATCCTCGGACTTTCGACCCAAGGCCATTTGCAACCAGGAGCGAGCGGTGATGTCGTCGTCTATAAACAGGATAGCAATCAAGAATCGATGTTCGCTCGTCCAGAAATGGTATTCAGGCGTGGGAAGCTCATTTATCGCAACGGCGAATTCCTCGAAGGCTGCGATAAAGTTTCGTTTGAAGCCACGCCGAATTTCGACACCTCGATTGAACGTGAGCTTGAAAAAATTTGGGCGAATTTCTATTGCCAATCGATGTCGGCTACAAAAATAGGAGCTGTCAATGCAACTCAACGGTATTGAAATCGTCGATACATTTGCCGAAGCCTTCGATATGACGGCAACGCGAATTGTGATTACGGCCGCCGAGCCAACTTGGGCGCGTCGGGCTGCCGAGGCGATGACAGGATTTGCAACCAGTGTGATCGGATGCGGCGTCGAGGCTGGCATCGAAGGCTTTTTGGACGGCGAAGATACGCCGGATGGTCGGCCAGGCGTTAGCGTGCTCATGTTTAGCGTTTCGGGAAGCGAACTCGAAAAGCAACTCGTTCGACGGGTCGGGCAATGTGTTTTGACTTGTCCAAGCACGTCGGTTTTCGGCGCGATCGACGGAGCCAAACAAATCGCGATGGGTTCGAAGTTGCGATATTTTGGTGATGGATTTCAAATATCGAAAAAGATTGGTTCGAAGCGATACTGGCGCATTCCAGTCATGGATGGCGAGTTCGTGTGTGAAGATAAAGTGTCGCGCACCAGCGCCGTGGGCGGCGGAAATTTTTTAGTCTTAGCCGACACGATTCATGGCGCTCTGCACGCCTGCGATGCTGCCGTTCGAGCCATCAAGCATGTTCGAGGAGCGATCGCACCGTTTCCTGGTGGTGTGGCGAGAAGCGGTTCCAAAGTCGGCTCGCGATATAAAATGCTGTCTGCTTCGACCAATGATGCATTTTGTCCGACGCTGCGCGATTTATCGTCTTCGTTGATCGTAGATCAAGCCAGCGCGGCGCTGGAACTGGTCATCGACGGACTGACTCCTGAAATTGTTTCCGAAGCCATGCGAGTCGGTATTCGAGCCGCTTGCGAAATCGGTCCGGCGTGCGGTGTCCGTCAGATTACCGGCGGTCACTACGGAGGCAAACTCGGTCGACATCATTTTTATCTGCACAAACTGTTAGGATCAAGCGAAAATTTGGAGAGCGGATCTTGATGAACTCGAAATCACAAAGCGGTACGATATGGGATGATGTCCTTGATCGCGAGCAACTTCGTCGGCATAAAGTTGCCCGTTGGGAGTTATTGCGCAAGGGTACTGAAATCGAAAAACTTGATGCAGGACTTTTCGCCAATGACACAGTTTGTGAATCGTCGGAAGCGAATCAGCTTGCCGTACATTCACGTCAAGTCTCGGAGAACTACGGTTTAAGCTCAGCTCAGACTTGTTGGCACATTTCCGATCGAATCGAGTCGACGGATGGAAAATCGATTAAGCTGCGACTTGAATCACAAGAAGGCGATGCATGCGAATGCGTGGTGCTTTTGCCGCGTTCCTATCGCGCGACCGTGTGTGTATCCAGCCAAATTGGTTGTGCGGTTGGTTGTGTTTTCTGCGCGACCGGACAAATGGGCTTGCGACGTAACTTGACCACGCCGGAAATTGTCGAGCAATTGTACTATGCGCGGCAGATGGCTTTTCAAACCGATCGCCATTTGCGAAACGTCGTGTTCATGGGAATGGGCGAGCCGCTGCATAATTTTGATGTGGTGCTCGATACTCTCGACTGGATTTCTTCGGTGAATGGCTTTGGAATGTCGCTGCGGCACGTCAGTGTTTCGACGATTGGCATACCAAGCAAGATGCTAGAACTAGGTCGGCAATTCCCTTTGGTACGAATTGCACTGAGCTTGCATAGCGTCTTTCCGGAGGTACGTAAAAAGCTAGTGCCGCGATCCACCGCTGATCTTGATGTGCTTCGAGAGACCATTGTCGAGTTGAATCGAATGATGCCAACACACCCGCTCTGGCTCGAGTATGTGCTTTTGAAAGGGATCAATGATTCGGACGAGGATGCGTCGGGGCTCATCGAATTCTGTAAAGGATTGGACGTCGAGATCAACGTCATTCCATACAACGAAATAAGCTTACCGTCGCCCATTCAACCAAATGGACAATTGAGGATCTTGCCTATCTTGGGATCTGGAATCGAGATTCAGGAACAATTTGTCCAACGTCTTCGTGCAGCCGGGATTTTCACGACACTTAGAAAATCGTTAGGGCAATCGATCGCGGCAGCCTGCGGCCAGTTGGTCGTAAACGCGTAGTCAATGAACGTGGCGTAAGCTTCCAGCTTGCGTGGCTGACTGTTAAACGATCGGTAGTAGCGATCGACCTATTTCTGAATCGACTCGGCAGCTTTGCAAATGGGGACGAAGCTTTCCGCTTTCAGGGCTGCTCCACCTACCAAAGCGCCATCGATATTTGGTTGCGACAGCAGTTCAATGGCATTGTCGGCTTTTACGCTTCCGCCGTACTGGATGATCGTCTTGGATGCGGAGGCTGGACCGAAGAGTTCGCTCAATAGATTGCGGATATCAGCATGAACTACTTCTGCCTGAGCGGGGGTGGCCGTTTTGCCGGTCCCGATCGCCCAGACTGGCTCGTATGCCAAAACGGTTTTCGACATCTGTTCCACGGTCAAGCCGACTAGAGAACCTCGGCATTGTCCGCGAACGATTTCCCGAGTTTTTCCAGCTTCTCGTTCCGCCAAAGTCTCGCCGATGCAAACAATCGGACTCAGACCACATTTTAAAGCGGCGAGTAGCTTTTGGTTGACAATGGCATCCGTTTCACCCATCAATGCCCGGCGTTCGCTATGGCCAAGGATAACATGTTGGCAACCGACGTCGAGCAGCATTTTCCCACTGATTTCACCGGTATAGGCCCCTGCGTCCTGGTGGTACATGTTTTGGGCACCCAACTCGATGTGGCTGCCGTGAAGAGCCGTCGCAACCGAAGCAAGATAGGGGCTTGGCGGACATACCGCTATCTTGACGTTCGCATGGGGGCGGAGTTGCTGGGTCAGTTCACGCGCAAGACTTACGGAAGTCTCATCAAGCAGATTCATCTTCCAATTCCCGGCTATAAAAAATTGCCTCACCTTAATCATCCCTTCTTACTAAACCAAATCGAAAATTTCAGTTACCATATCAGTCGTTCAAAGAATACCACAACTACATTCCATGACTATCGGAGGTCCTACTATGCGATCGACTGTTGCCTTACTCACCAGCGTCTTCCTTTCGCTGCCTATCGGTTCCATATCCGTCCAGGGACAGGATGCATCCAAAGCCAATCCGGTTAAGGGAGATTCCACCAGCAGTGCGGCGTCCCAGCCTGACGACCCAACGAACAAAGAGCCACGATTTCGTGAGCTTCAAAAGATGCTGACGGACGTTACTTTGATCGGATTGTTTACGGTCGACCGAAAGAAGATGAACGACATGAACGAAGAGCGTTACGAGATCAAAAGCATAAAGAAAATGTCGAACGATGACGACCTTTGGGCTTTGATCGCTCGAATCAAATATGGCGACAAGGATGTGAGCGTTCCGATCGTTACGTCGATCAAATGGGCCGATCAAACACCGGTTATGACAATGGACCGCCTTTTGATTCCTGGGTTGGGTACTTTCTCGGCACGAGTTGTTTTTCATGACGGAAAATATGCCGGTACATGGACTCACGATAGTAATGGTGGCCATCTATTTGGTCGAATCGAACCGGCCGATGCGAAAAAGCCGTAAGTAATTTCCGAACAAAGCCCACGATTCAACCGCCGGCATCAACCAAATTTTTGTAACCGTTCAGACGCCGATCAGCCGGTACGCGTTAGCGTCCGGTTTCCGTTTCGATGCGAAGAAACCGGACGCTAACGCGTACCGGCTAAAAGTTTACACAATTCACTCTTTTTATTTCGAAGCGTGAGCGGTTCCAGTTTTTGTCTACTCGCAAGAAAGTAAATCAATGATGCGCTCGGTTGCTAGTCGGTGTACGATTCCCATTTCGCACTTCGTTCTTGCACTATGCATTTTGATCGGCGGAGAAGCATCCTTCAGCGGTGCACAAAGCAAGTCCACGGAATTGGAGTCTGCTGGCGCATCGTCAACTGTTTCCGATGGCGTCCTTTCCGCAACCGAAGGCACACTTGCTCTTGACGGAAATCAACCCCAATTGCCTCATAGTAAGCCGCTTCGACGCAAGGGGATCAACGGTGTTTTTGATTCCATCAACGAGACTCTTAAACCGATCGACGGATGGTTTGGAACGCTCAATGGTTACGTGGGCGACGTCATCTTCTATCCCGTTCCCATCGCGCCCAATACAACAATGCCAGCCGCAGTTATGCTGCTCATTTCCGGAGCGATCTATTTCACGGTTCGAATGGGATTTATTAACTTCCGGGGTTTCGTTCATGCGATCAAAGTAACCGGTGGCAAGTACGATGACAAAAACGACCCTGGAGAAGTCAGTCACTTTCAAGCTTTGACGACCGCCTTGTCGGCCACGGTAGGGCTTGGAAATATTGCGGGTGTTGCAACGGCAGTGACGATCGGCGGTCCAGGCGCAACTTTTTGGATGATCGTCGCTGGCTTGCTCGGGATGTCGTCAAAATTTGTCGAATGCACTCTGGGGCAAAAGTATCGTCAAGTTCGTTCGGACGGAACGATCATGGGTGGTGCGATGTACTATTTGCCAAGCGGATTTGCTGAGCTTGGAATTGCGCCGGTAGGTCGAGTTTTTGGTGGACTTTTTGCAATTCTTTGCATCGGTGCTTCCTTTGGCGGCGGCAATGCGTATCAAGTCAATGGAAGCTTGGGGGCTGTAAGTCAGACGGTGCCCTTTTTTACGGAAAACCCGTGGGCATACGGCTTGATCATGGTGGTCTTGACCGGCATTGTTATCATCGGCGGAATTCGCCGTATCGCTTCGGTCGCTGAGAAAATCGTACCGATCATGTGCTCCGTCTATGTTCTCGGTGCTGTTGTCATCCTTCTGATGAACGCTTCGAAGGTTCCAGAAGCATTGCAAGCGATTTTCGTCGGGGCCTTTACGCCGGCTGCGTACACTGGCGGCTTTTTTGGTGTCCTGATCCAAGGTTTCCGACGAGCCGCGTTTTCGAACGAAGCAGGCGTTGGTTCAGCAGCGATTGCTCACTCGGCCGCGAAGACTGACTACCCGATTCGAGAAGGCTTAGTAGCTTTGCTCGAACCTTTCATCGATACCGTCGTCATATGTACGATGACCGCATTGGTGATCGTGATCACCGGCGCCTACGACTACACCAATGAGAATACGCCGATTGAGTTCCGAAACCAAGTAGCGTTTTTGGAGGGCGAAGCTTTCCCGCATGTTCAGGGTGCTGCGTTGACGTCGATGGCGATGGACAGTCAAATTCCGTACTTTCGATATGTGCTGGCTTTTGCAACGTTCCTATTCGCCTATAGCACAATGATTTCATGGTCCTACTATGGCGAGCGATGTTGGACCTATCTGTTCGGTGACGGCTGGTCGCTCATCTATCGATTGGTTTTTTTAGGCTTCACCTTCATGGGCTCGGTCATCTCGGTCGGGAATGTCCTCGACTTTAGCGACCTGATGATCTTCGGGATGATGATTCCGAACATGATCGGATTGTTCCTGCTATCCAATAAAGTCAAGGCAGACCTTGACGTCTATTGGTCCAAGCTCAAGAGCGGCGAATTGGATCGAGAGCTTTAGAATCGACAAGCAATGATTTCGGCAAAACCCTACATCGTTTCACTGACTTCGCCTGAAGCAAGGCCACGATAGACGCTGATGTCCAAGCCATCGACAAAGCTCGTCAAGGCCTTGCTGCGTTGAGGATGTTGTAGTTTCCGGACCGCCTTGCTCTCGATTTGTCGAACTCGTTCGCGAGTCACCGAGAAAATCCGACCAACTTCTTCAAGGGTATAAGCATAACCATCAGCCAAGCCGTAACGAAGCTTGAGAATCTCACGTTCGCGATAGTTCAGCGTTTCCATGGCTTCTTGAATATGAAGCTTCAACGATTGGTGGTTCGTTTCGAGCAATGGATCTTCATCTCGATGATCTTCGAGGAATTCGCCGAAGTAGCTGTCATCGTTATCGCCAACGGGTTGGTCCAACGAGAGTGGAGCGCGGGCCATCTTCATGACGATGCGAGTATCTTCAATCGAAATTTTGGCTTGCTTGGCGGTTTCTTCGACCGAAGGCTCACGACCGAGCATTTGGACCAAATCGCGTGTCACCTGTCGAACCTTGCTCATGGTGTCGATCATGTGAATCGGAACTCGAATTGTTCGGCTCTGATCAGCGATCGCACGCGTGATCGCTTGTCGAATCCACCAGGTCGCATACGTCGAAAACTTGAAGCCACGAGCGTGTTCGAACTTATCGACTGCTCGCATCAATCCGGTGTTCCCTTCTTGAATCAAGTCCAAGAAGCTCAGACCGCGATTGCGATATTTCTTGGCGATCGAGACAACCAATCGAAGATTGCCAGCCGATAGCTCGCGTTTAGCATGATCGTATCGTTCGCAATGAAGGCCCACTTGCTCGACACGGCGTGCCAAGGTAGCCGGGCTTTCATAAGTGATTCGCATCAAATAGCAAAGTTCCTTGCGAATATCGCTCAGCGATTGTCCGTCGGCGTGACCTTCTTTTTTGGCCACAACCAAGCGTCGTCGCAGCAATTGCATTTGCGAAGAAATCGCTTCTAGTTTGTCGAAAATAGGTTCGAGTCGATTGGTTCGCAAGTTCATCTCTTCAATCAAACGAAGGGCTTTATTGCGACGTTGGACAAGCCTTTTCCACGCTGCACGTCGTACGGGCATATCGATCTTGCGATTGATCGCTAGATAGAAATCGCCGTGATTGCGAAGCAGCAGGTGCCGGAGGGTCTGGATGTTCGGACCGATACGTTTCATGATCGCCGTTTTTTCGGCAGCATTCGTAACGCTGACTTCGATCGTCCGGTCCAAACGAAGTTTTCCATCGCGAACTTGTTCCAAAAGCTTCGTCGCACCTTGAAGCATGAAGTCGGATGCAACCATCCAACGTCGGTAGCCTTCCCGCGTCTTTTCAATAAGGATTGCGGAAGTTAGTTCTTCTTGGCGAGTCAGCAACGGGATCTGTCCCATTTGCATTAAGTACATTCGAACGGGGTCGTCGGTCGCATCCAGGCTACCAACCAATTCTTCTTCTTCGTCGTCCAAAAGGCCTTCTTCTTCGAGATCGCCCTGCTCTTCTTCTTCCTCTTCTTCTTCACAATCATCAAAACCTTCGGCTGCGCCGTAAACTTCGTCCTGCTCGACATCCAATCCCGGCGCAAACGCTTCCCCTTGTCGTCCTTTTTTCGAATCAAATCTTGGGTTGAATCGCTTTGTCATAGAAGTGCAATCTCGAATTGTAAGGTTTGGCTCTTGGATTGATTCAGACTCACAAACGTGGTCCGTTGTTCCCCCGCTGGAACAATTCCTAGAGAAATGCATTCGAGATGCCAACCAATAAAAAGGAGTCCTGGCGGCAGTCGCAAGTCCTTCTGTGGATACAACTTGCGTTCTTTTTGTGCAAAATGCTTTGAAAAGCCGATGATGCCGAATTTCAACGTGCTACTGAGATTGTACGCAACCAGGCGTTTCGAAAAGTCAACATTTTGCTGATTCGCGACCACGAAAACGCTCGATCCCAGGCTCTTGCCTTGGAACACTAGTCAAGTCAGTTATTGAAGCGACGCTATTAGCCGCAGCGCGTTAGCTCCGGTTTCCTTGTGAAAACCGGGACTAACGGCCCTCGGCTAATTGCGCAATATATATTTCTGACTAGCCCCGCCTGGGAACCAGTATCCCTCGTTACTCTTGAGCAGGCGTGCCTACTTCTCAGAGCAAACCTTCGATAGACTATGCCTATCGTGGCTCAAGCGACCTCGCTCAAGCATCGCGACAAACATCTGCTCGCTAGGAAACTCCATGCTCGATCTATTTGACAAAATCCAGGAAGCGGCCTCGTTTATCCGTCAAGCTTGGACAAAGACACCGCATGTCGGCATCGTTCTTGGAACCGGCCTCGGACCGTTAGTCGAGAGAATCGAGATTGAAGCGTCCATTGACTATGGAGATATCCCTCATTTCCTAAAATCGACTGCGACCAGCCATCGAGGCCGGCTCGTCTGTGGACAGTTGTGCGGATTGAACGTTATGGCGATGGAGGGGCGGTTTCACATGTACGAAGGGTATCCGCTCAAACTAATCACGTTGCCGGTCCGGGTCATGAAGGCTCTTGGCGCCAACCTACTGGTCGTTTCTAACGCATGTGGCGGGATGAACCCGTATTATCAACCGGGCGATATTATGTTGATCGAGGACCAGATCAACTTGATGGGCGACAATCCGCTCATCGGAATCAACGATGACCGATTAGGACCACGCTTCCCGGACATGTCCGAGCCTTACAATCGCGAGTTAATTCAAGCAGCACTCGAGACAGCTCGGCTCAATAACATCGTGGCGCATCAAGGAGTATTCGTTGCTGTGTCTGGGCCTAATCTGGAAACAGCCGCTGAATATCGTTTTCTTCGGATGATCGGGGCCGATGTCGTCGGGATGTCGACGGTTCCGGAAACAATTGTTGCGGTTCACAGTGGTATGCGAACCATCGGATTTTCCGTAGTTACCGACATGTGCCTTCCCGACGCCTTGGAGCCAGCCAACGTGCCAAGGATTATCGCAACTGCCAATGCCGCCGAGCCTCGCTTAACAAGTTTGGTAACTGGAGTCCTGGAGTACGAGCGAAAGCGCATGTCAGCGACGAAGAGCTAATAGGTGCGCCGACGTCCCCAACACGAAGAACGATAGAACAGATATAATAGCGACACCCACCCTGTCGCTTTCGACAACTTTTTTCTGGACAAACCTATGAAAACCCCGAAGCGAATTCTAAGAACTGTATTATCCAGTGCCAACCGACGATTTTGGCTGAAGAAGTTTGGACTAGCCGCGTTGCTTCCATTCGCCTCAGGCCGCTCGTACGCATCGGCGCCAAAAGCACCGGATGGCGACGGATTCACCCTGGTCATTCTCCCCGATACACAAATGTATGCTTGGAAAGATCCAAGTATCTATCGCGCTCAAACACAGTGGATCGCCGATAATATCGCCGAGCATAAAATTCCAATGGTGTTGCATGTCGGGGATGTGACACAGCACAACAATGCTGAACAATGGCAAGCAGCTCGCGAGGCTCACGATTTGATCGCCGAAAAAGTTCCATGCCTACTGCTCCCAGGAAATCACGATCTTGGTCCCGAAGGAAACGCATCTACCCGTCAAACGCTGATGTCCGAGTATTTTCCGCCCACGGATTTCGAACGATGGTCAACGTTTGGTGGATTCTACGATCGCGAACCACAGAGGACGGAAAATAGCTTCCATACATTAGAAGCTGGCGGGCGCAAATGGCTTGTCCTGGCGTTAGAATTTGGCCCACGCGACGATGTGTTGCGATGGGCAGGCGAAGTTGTCCAAAAGCATCCGGACCGTTCGGTCATCTTAGTCACCCATGCCTACCTCCGAACGGACAACACGCGCTTCGATCGTCACGCAACGTTTACGTCCAAAGGAAAGGAATCAAATAAAGGACTCGATAACTTTAAGCTAAGCGGATTTTCAGAAGGTTTTAACGATGGCGAAGATGTCTGGAAAAAGCTCGTTTCGCAGCATCCAAATTTTGTACTCGTAATCAGCGGCCATACTTGCGTAACTGGTCGACGAATCGACACCGGCAAGCATGGTAACACGGTTCACCAGATGGTGGTCGACTATCAAAATCAGGAAAACGGCGGCAACGGATTTTTACGATTGCTGCAGTTCCCACCTGAAGGCAAGACGATTCGCGTCGTCGATTATTCCCCGTACCTTGATCAGAATAGCGAAATCAAAAATACCGATTTCGAGATCGATCTTCCGCCTCAGCCGAGACCCGTCTAGTTCGACTGTCGCAAGTTGCGTAGTATTCTTAGTTAGTAAGCCGTCAGTGGATTCGTGTTCACTTTGGAATCGTGGTATACTTTAAACGGCGTTTAGACAGGATCTTGAACGCGATTTACAGACTTTTGGAGCTTGACAATGGCTAACGTTGAAGAGCGACTTGCAAAAATGGAGCGAGAGATCGAGTTGCTTCGAGAGCAGCGTAAAACTTGGCCCATTTCGCAGGTCGATGAAAAATACAAGGGCGACGAAGTTTTGGAAGAAATCTTTCGCTTGGGTAAGGAAGAACGCGAAAAAGAGCGTAAGAGCATTCAGGAGTAAATCTTGTACCTTTTTGACACCGATCACTGGACGATCCTTCAATTGCGAAATGGCCAGCAATACGAAGCATTGTTCGCAAAGATGAATGAAGTCGGTAGGGGACTTTGCTTCACTTCGATTGTCACTTTCCACGAAGTTATGAACGGTTGGCTAAAGTACATCGCATCGCCCAAATCACAAAAATCAGTCGTTAACGCATACGCTCGATTTGAAGCCTTGCTCGACGCGTTTTCATCGAGCGAACTTCTACCGTTCTCCGAGAAGGCATCTGAAGAGTTTACGAGACTTCGATCGAATGGATGCCGAATTGGTTTGATGGACCTTCGAATCGCATCGATCGGGTTAACACATGGAATGATTGTCGTTACGCGAAATAAGGTTGACTTTGGACGTGTACCAGGGCTTGATTTACAGGACTGGATCGCTTCGTAATTTGTCTTGTCTCGTACTCGGGACAACGTGCTAGTGTACTGGGCAATTGATCGCCGAGCTCTCTGGCGATTTGCTTGAGCGGTTCATGATCAAAAACTCGAACCGAGTTTGCCTCACAGCGGTTTGTAAAAGTTGCGATGGGCATGATTGCGACGGTTCAACCAAAAGCGTTATCGCTGGCCTTTAAGATATTCCATGAGATCGGCCATCTGCTGGATGCTAACATCTTTCTCGACCCCTTCGGGCATAAGCGATTTTCCGTTAGCAATCATCTCCTCGATTTCTTGGCGAGCCACTGTTTGTTCCTTGCCTTCGGCCAGTCGCAAAACGACGGCGTCTGGAGTTTCCGATACCATCAACCCTTGAAACACGAGTCCGTCGTCAGTGCGGATCTGATAGGCGGTATATTTTGGTTCGAGCTTCTGATTCGGATCGAGAATATCGTAAAGCAAGGCTTCGCGAGATCGGTTTCGAACATCGCTAATATCAGGACCGACTTCGTATCCTCGACCGTCGATGCGATGGCATTTAGAACAGACGCGATCGAAAACCAATCGACCCTCGGAGGTCGATCCGTTCATCGTGAGGGATGCTTGGTATTCGCTGGCTACTTCACGTCGATCAGCAGACACGGCACTGCCAAATATCTTTTTGGCGAGTGCTTGAATGTCGGGGTCCGCATGCTTGAGCAGTCTCACGCGCTGGTCGATATCGATCACGGCTGCATTCAGTTTTCCAGCCACCATCGCTTCCAAAGCCTGGCGAGTCGTTCCGACTCGCCGCAGCAATAGATTCAAAGCCGCAGGTCTCACCTGTGGGCCAAGGACGGACCACTGATCGAAAACGATCTGCCCAGCCTTGTCACTTCCACTTTGCTGCATCGCTTCGAGTGAAGCCAACTGAATTTCAATTGGCTGACGACTGCTGAAGAGACTTTTGAACGACGCTGCGGATTGATCGAACGGCTGAAAGCCTAAGAGTTCGATGGCCGTAACACGATCGCCAATCGGCGTCTTGATATCCATCGCCACACTCGCCGTTCTCTCAAAAAGTGTGCGTACCGGGACTACGGTTTCCGCCAACGCTACCGGTGGGTTCGCCAATAACTTAGCCAAGGTAGTGCGTCCCAAAACACCTTGATGCCGCGAAAGTCCAGCAGCCAATCCGCTGAGGGCCGCTGTCTGCCACCAAACGCCTTGCTTTCCACTCGAACCGATCGAGCGAAGCACGCCATCGATTTCAATAAGATCGCCGCGTACGCCAACAACCGTCGCCAATTCGCGCACTAAGCGAACTTGCATGGCACCGTCAGAAGCCGAGTTCGAGTCGCTGCCTTGTACTATTTTCGACAAGATCAAACCGCTTCGTTCTTTCGATGACGTGAGTATGGCGGTTATAAACCAATCCTGGCCACCATCGCGCCTCGCGATCTTGATTAAGGCCTCTGTCGCTAGTGAATCAGACGTTTCTCCCATCGCCAAGGAAACCTGGAAGCGAACGCGAGCGTCCGCATCGTCGGCCAGTGCCGCAACGCGATTCAGTATTATTCCATCGCTAAGAAACCTTGCTGACAATCGCGCTCCATCCTGTCGAACGTATGGGTTCGCCGATCCCATCGCGACATGAACGTCGGTAGCATTTAGCTCGCCAAGTCCTTCGAGTGTCCAAAGAGCATGCTGTTGAGCGTGCGGATTGCGATCGTTTTGCAACAGCATTCGTAGTGCCGCCGCAGCTTCCTTGGCTTGTCGCTCCACCAGTAATCGTTGGGCTAAAACACGTCGCCAGCCATTGGCGTCGGAAAGTAGACTTGTTAGATCGTCCGTCGATTTCGGCGAAACAAAAGGACGCATCTTCGTTTGACGATCCTCGGGTACAACTCGCCAAATGCGACCTCGATCGTCGCCAGCTCGCCAGTCTAGTTTTTTCGAAATCTCCGGTGGAAGGAACTTTGGATGCTCGACCCAGAGTCGATACATGTCGGCAAGGTAAAGCGCACCATCAGGACCCGTTGCAAGACTCGCTGGACGAAACCATGTGTCGGTCGAAGCCAAAAAATCGGCTTTCGGACGAGCGCGTTGAGCGACGAGCGTTGCACCATTCGATTGGACGATCGATCGGGTGACGAGATGACCAATCGGCTCGCAAACGAACACGCTGTTGTCGAATTGCGAACCTAAGAGATCGCCGCGGTAAGCCGTTGTGCCACAGGCCGCTGTATGCGTTCCAGCGTGAGCGAGATAGTTGCTTTTCATCTCGACAAGCGGAAAAACAATCGCATCACCACCAGCCGGCGCGACGTCATACTGGTCTTTCGCGAAAATCGAATATGGATTTCTGTGAAGCTCTTCATATGAAATGGGAGCCGTCATGATGGGATTGCGATTAGTGCAATAAAATCGATGACCATCGTTATCGATCGTGTTCCCAAACTGACCAAGCCCACTGGCTACACCGAACTCAAACGTAAGCGGATGAAAGCGGAATTCCTTGCGCGGCATCGCGAAATTCCCTACTGGATGCGTAGGCAAACTACTCGCTGTCAATGCACTGGATGACAAACTAGCAACGCGTTCAATTTTACCGGGACCATAATTAAGATAAATCCAATTATCCATGCCCCAGTTAGGATTGCCGATTTGCATTTGAGGATGAGCAGGATCAAACCCGCGAAAAAGTACTTCGCGAACGTCGGCCTGATGATCGCCGTCGGTATCCTTGAGATACACGATTTCAGTTTTGGCGCCGACGAGCAAGCCACCTTGGAACGCCATTACGCTATGACAATAGTTCAAATGATCCGCAAACAGATGCCGACGATCCATCCGGCCATCGCCATCGGTGTCCCGCAATAAGACAACTCTAGAAAGTGGCGGCGCGTCGGCTTTGCCAGGGCCTTCCGGATAATCACCATACTCGACGACAAACATCTGACCTAGTTCATCAAACGCAATGGAAACGGGGTCGAAGACGAGCGGCTCGGAAGCCACCAGTTCGATGCGCAATCCGGGTTCAATTTGGAAGCAAGCAAGCGATTCTTCGGGCGATTTTGGCGGCGCCGTCGGAGCATCGACCCAATGCCGTCCGCCCCGCGTGCTTTCGATCGTCGACAATGCATCACGGTTTACGTTCGACGTTGCATCGCCGGCACTTTTACCTGGCAATTGGACGGATGGCGTATCAGCAGCTTGACTATTGTGAAAAGAAATTAGCGACGTCGCAGCAATTGAAACAAAAGCGATCAGAATACGGCAGGAATAATTCACAGTTCTCTCCGGTGGGGACTGCAAGCAGTTCTTCAATGAAGGGCGAGTGGGCTTATGATAATCAGCCGCTATTCGAGCGGCAAGCAGGTGGTATGATGTTATAAGATTGGCTCTTCCGCAGAAACTGTGGGTGGTTTTCGTGAGCCGCAATCGATTTTAGCCGTGAAATACAAGGAAAACACTCGACTGAGTGATTGCAAAAACCAAGGTTCGCTTTCTGACCGAAAATGCTTACCCAAAAAATTGCTATGGTTTGGATGGTGCAATGAGTTTGGCGAATGGATTTACAAGGGATGGCTCCGATGTCCAAAGTATTGCCACAAAGTCATTGATCGGACATGATGGTTGTGCCGGGAGAAGCGGAAGCGGGCTCTGCTGGGAAGCAACTCGCTGAGGAATATCTCGGTCTCCGATGCGCCAAAGGCGCTCGGCAACCCGCCGGTCTGATCGTCTGATGGGTTGTTTTTCTTCAACTTTGGACATCGGAGTGATGCCTCAAAAATCTAATGCGAAACGGGTGTCCGTAGAAACTTCGATTTTCTATTAGTGACGATAAATAGTTAATTTTGTCGCACAGATTCTGCGGAAGAGCCAAAAGATTACGGTCCGTTACATGTAAGGTAAAAGAAGCAGAATAAGGCAAGGAAAAATGAGCAGTGAGAACGTTGATGTAAAACCGAAGCGTCCGATGCCATTGTACCGCAAGATCCTCTTGGCAATGCTCGTCGTTATCGCTGCTTTTTTGGGATATGTCGCGTTACAACCTTCGTCGTTTCATGTTGAACGGTCAACGACAATTAATGCATCGCCCGAAAAAGTTTTCGCAGAAGTCAACGACTTTCATCGTTGGGATGGATGGTCGCCATGGCTCAAGCTCGACCCTCAGGCCAAAACTACCTTCGAGGGCCCTGAATCTGGCGATGGAGCTTACTTTACTTGGTCAGGTAATGCAGACGTAGGCGAAGGATCGATGAAAATCACCGAAAGTAAACCTTACGAACGAATCGGTATCCAATTGGACTTCATCAAACCGTTTCCAGGCAAGTCGGATGTCGAATTTTTATTCAAAACCGAAGGCGACAAAACCAAAGTGACGTGGGGCATGTCGGGACAAAATGGATTTATCGGGCGATGTTTCTGTACATTTATGAGCATGGACAAAATGATCGGTGACAAGTACGACGAAGGATTAGCAAAGCTCAAAGCCATCGCTGAAAGCAAATGATCGATGCGACACGCTGCGAAAAGATTCTAGGATCAAAGTCGCTCGTTGCTCACCGAGAAGTGTAAATTTTTTACTGACTTTAAGATTGGAAAGTAGTTATGATGTTTAAGCGTACGTTTTCTGCACTCGCGTATATCGTTATTGGTTTATCAACTTCGATTGCAATTTCGGCTGAGTCGACACGAATGCTGCGTGTGGGTGCATCAGCGATCGACATTACCCCGAGAGAATTCCCGATTGGAATGCCGGGCGGGTTCGATGCGAAATTTGCGAAGCGCGCGCATGATCCACTTCACGCCAGAGCGCTCGTGTTAGACGACGGTACGACGACGTTGGCAATGGTTGTGGTAGACAACCTTGGCGTGGGGCCAGAAGTGCTCAATGAAGCGAAGGCCATTGCGGCACAGGCAACGAAGATTCCCGTCGATAGAATGTTGATAAGCTCGACGCATACTCATAGCGGTCCCCCTTCCAACGCGACCGAAGGCCCCGCGCCCGCAATTGCTTACCGCAAAGTCCTTGTTGAAGGAATTGGCGAGTCGATCATTCAAGCGCATTCCAAGTTGCGCCCAGCCACGATCGGTTTCGCATCGTCTCCGCTGCCCGACGAAGTATTCAATCGTCGTTGGTACCTCAAGCTCGGAAAAATGCCGTTGAATCCTTTCGGAAAGCTCGACATAGTAAAAATGAATCCGGGGACGAATCCCGATGTTTTAGATCGTCCGGCAGGTCCGACCGATCCAGATATCTCGGTTATTTCCGTGTTGGATGAAAAGCGTAAACCGATGGCTCTGTTCGCCAATTATGCGTTGCATTATGTGGGTGGTATGGCACCGGAAGAGCTCTCCGCCGATTACTTTGGCGAGTTCGCTCGAGTGATGCCATCGCGATTGCGATCTGGCGAGAATTTCGTCGCGATGATGTCCAATGGAGCATCGGGCGATATCAACAATATTCCTTTTTTAGTAAACCGTCCGCCGCGCGAACCCTTTGAACAAATCCGGATCGTAGCCCAAAAGGCCGCCGACGCTGCTTGGTTAGCCCAGAAGAAAATTGAACAGCATCGCTCCGACGTAAAGCTCGATATGCTTGAGCGGTCTGTTACGCTTCGGTATCGACGGCCATCAGCAGATCAGCTTGCCGAAGCAAAAGCGGTGCTTGAGATCAAAGACCCAACGGCCATCGAGCGATTGCCGCGTCTTGCGCTGAACTACGCTAGGAACACGGTCAATGCGGCAAATCGGAAAGAAGAATCGATTGCTGTGACGTTGCAGACAATTCGTATCGGCGACCTGGCGGTAGTCGGCATTCCATTTGAGACATTTGTCGAGATCGGACTGGATTTGAAAGATCGAAGTCCCTTTCCGCAGACGATGGTCATCGGACTTGCCAACGGCAGGCACGGATATCTGCCAACGCTCGCCCAGCATCGACTTGGCGGCTACGAAACTTGGCTGGGAACCAACCAAGTCCAAGAAGACACATCGGAAATTCTCAAGAAAGCCTCACTCGAAATGCTCGAACTACTTCGGCGGAATGACTAGTATTAGCACTAGCGGTCACGCCAAACGCTAAGATCGAAGACAAGCATCCGATGATCGGACGTCGGAATGGGGACGAAGCGAACGTCCTTCACGTCGATCTTGTTACCGCGCAGAACATGATCGACTTTGACGCCGCCCAGCAACGTGGGCAATGGCGTCAGCGTAGGCGACCAGCCGAATCCTAGCGATGCGTCAGTTAGATCCCCTGCTTCTAAGACCTTCGCAAATCGAGGCGACCAAGGGGATAAATTGAGATCGCCAATCAAGAGACTAGCCTCTACACCTTTGAGCCGTTTGGCAAGGACATTGAGTTGGCGGTCGCGTGACTTGGTCAGAATGTCACCGAAGGGGGGAAGAGGATGGGTGGCGATAATGCGTAGCGATTCCAACGAATTGTTATCGGAAGCAAATTGAACATCCAATGAAGGATTCAATACTTCTCCCAGCATGACCACGTCCAGATTCGTCCAGGGGACTTTCGAAAGAAAGGCGACGCCGGTGTAATCGGGGACTGCGAGCACTTTTTGATATGGGTATTTGTTTTGAACGCCTTCAAGGTATTTGCCCCAAGCTTCTTGGACTTCCATTAAGAATACAAAATCCGCGTCCTCTTCGATGATCAAATTCAAGGTTGCTTGAAATGCTTCGTTGGTACGAAGGACGTTTAAAGAAACAAGACGAAATGATTTTGAATCAACGGGCTCGAGTGAAGACGCTTTCGTAAACGGATGTACGAGATACGGAAGCGTCGACCATAAATTCGGAATCAGCAGAATTGCGAGCGCGATTGCTTGACCGAATTTACGCAAGCAGGCAACCCAAGTTAGATAGACGAAAATGAGAAAAATGTATTGGATTCGAAAGTTCGAAAGAATATCTGGAATCCAATGAAGCTGCGCGAAAAAGCTTGAGAGTGTTCCTAAAGAGGCTAAGAGTGCGAACAAACGTACAATTCGGAATAGAATCGAACGGCGAATTGACTTTTGGGGATCCGTCGATTTGATGATATTCAACTAGTTGTTCCTGCCGACGGTTCGTGCTTTGTTGAAATGTTCGTGCTTTGTAGAAACTGGTGCGCGGGTGTCCCGCCTGCGCTACTCTGGTGGCTTCATTCCGAGATGTTTCATTTTTCGATAGAGGTTGGATCGTTGTAGGCCTAGTTTCTCAGCCGCCAAGGTAATGTTCCCACCGGCAGCTTTGATGTGCACTTCGATAAAACGCGATTGATAGAGATCGGTCGCATCCGAAAGAGTCAGACGAAGATCGATTTCTTCGTCTTTGCGATTAGCAGATCGAGGCGACTGAACAAAATCGACTTGCGATTCATCGATTGTCGATTCGGTAGAGAGGTACGCGAGTCGTTCGACAATGTTTCGAAGTTCGCGAACATTGCCTGGCCAATCATGAGCTTGTAGCCGTCGCTTGGCGGCCGACGACCACTCGGGTTTCGAGCGACCAATTTTTTGGCAAAACATCGTCATAAAGAAGTCGGCTAAGACGACAATATCCTCGCGCCGCTCTCGCAGCGGCGGCAGGTTGAGCGTGACGACTGTCAATCGAAAATAGAGGTCTTCGCGAAATCGCTTGGCTTGTACCAGTTCTACTAAATTCTGGTTGGTTGCCGCAATGACTCGAACTCGTACTGATATCGGAGACGATCCACCGACTCGTACGACAATCTTTTCTTCAAGAACGCGCAGCAGTTTTGCTTGTCCCCCCAGGCTCATATCGCCGATTTCATCGAGGAACAGCGTGCCGCCGGCCGCGAGTTCGAATTTTCCGACTCGCGTATCATGAGCGTCAGTAAACGCACCTTTTTCATGCCCGAAGAGCTCGCTTTCGAGCAAAGTCTCGGTAATTGCAGCGCAATTGACGGCGATAAACGGCTCGTGTCGACGCTTGCTTTGATAGTGAATCTGTCGGCTTACGACCTCTTTTCCGGTCCCATTTTCGCCGAGCAGCAAAACAGCCAGATCGGTATCGCCAACTCGAGCGATAGTGGCCTTGAGATGTTCCATCTGTGGGCTGGTGCCGATGAGTTGAACTTGATTGATTGCGTCTTGAGTCAACCGATCGCGAGTCTCGACGAGCTGCGTCAACTGTTGAGTTTTCGAGAGAGCTGCCGATGCATGTCGAGCGAGCTCGGTAAGATCGCGTTGGTCTTCAGCGCTAAACTTTCCCTGCTTATGGTTGATAACTTCAAAAACTCCCATCGCCTTGCCGCGTGGATCGATCAGCGGAACTGCGACGAGCGAATCGGTGCGATAGCCGATTCGATTGTCGACACGCCGATTCACTTCGTCGGCGGGATCCGATCGATCCCAACGTCGCGGTTCTAGCGTTTTGAGAACAGCCCCAGCCAATCCAGCATCGTCGGCAATCCGGAGCGGTTTGCCTTCGACTCCCAGCGCTGGATGTCCTACCAACTCTTTTGCCTGTTTGTCCCAAAGAAAGATACTTGCGCGGTCGGAATCGAGTAACTTCGTTGCCGTCAAGGCGATCGATTCCAGGAGTCGGTCGAGATCGAGATGGCGATGCCAATCTGCCGCAACGTTTAAGATATGCGTCATCCGCTGCGTGTCACGTTGTTGAGCCTGAACCGTTTGCCATGTAGAAATCCCACTGGCTAATGCTGATGCATATTCTGATACTCTAGCTTCGTCGATTCGCGTTGCAACTAATGAAAGTTGTGACGCAGCTTGTAGGATAAGCACCATTTCTCGTCCCTCGACTTGCGGCATGGCAGATAGCCACCATGCTTCGGTACGCACAACGACTCGAGAGTCGGATGCATCTGCGACTTTTGTCCAAGAGAAACTTCCGACTGCTCGACCGCGCTCCGCTCGTTTTGACCAGGTACCTCCGGAGCGCTCAGCGACACAGGCGTACTCGATCGGTGGCTGCTGAATGAACCATGCCAATGGGCTGCCAAGCCACGTTTCGATCGATCCCTTCGAGGTAATTCCACTCAGGACAGCCGATGTGAATGAAGCTGGAAGCGAAGTCTTGGTAGAGGTCGTAGAATCGTTCACTGAGTACAAATCGTCCTTGGATCAACTAAGGCTGCGGCTTATTCTAATGATTGCGTCGGCGTCGGCTTAGCCAAGTCAGACTGGCAATACCCACGCTGACTAAAACGACAGTCGATGGTTCGGGTACGGCAGCGATATCGGAACTATCCCAACTTACCGTTAGATAATCGCTCAAGCCTGTATCCGTTGCGGTCCAAAAGAGTGAGGTGTTTTCATCAAATAATCCGTCGAGAGAAAGGATATGAGCAAACGAGTCATAAGTCGACGGAAGCCCAGGAAATTCGCCCGGATAATCTCGAGCCAAATCATAATTCATGGTGCCGATCATTCCTCGCGATCTGGGTGACGTTCCGGGAGAAGGCGGGGGAGTTCCATTCTTGAATTGAACCCCATCGCCGATCTCGCCGGTGTGATTGTTGGCAAGGGGTTTGGGAACGGGAATCTGATTGTTGATGTTTTCCGGCTTCTTATTGAATTCTTTGGCGGCCCGGATTTCGTCATCCCGCGTTTTTATCAGGACGGCGCTCGGCCCGTAGGTTATTTTATGTGCGCCGGTCACATCGAATTGCCCGTTTTTGATCTGGGTGGCTTGAAGATCGCCGGGGACGAGGCGGTTCCAAGCTGTGCTACCTGTCGAGGCATTTTTGGTGCTTTGTGTCGCCGTAGCCCGCCCATTACCGAGCGTGGTATTGATCGCGGCGGCGACCCTTACTGCCTTAAGCTTCGAGTGAGCTTCTTGGGCCGCGATCGCGCGTTGAACGAAGGCCCGCGCGGTCTCACCGACATTTTGTGTCGGACGCTCAAACTTGGGGATGTCGGTCACTGCGATATCGCGTTCGATGAGCCTGCTGAGATTGGCGGGATCCTTCTCGGAGACGACGATCCTCATAGGCTCGTCGACCGAAGTAGCTTTATTGGCGAAGCCCGACTGCACCACGGCATCCCTGTTAGGAAGTTCCGCTGGCGCGGCCGGAAGGTTGTCGAGCGACGGCAACATTAAAAGATCCGCACTCGACTTCGGAGTTTGGAACATCGGCCAGAGGATCATGGCGGCAAACAAGTAGTAGTATTTCATCAGCGATCTCCTCAATAATGTGCCGAGAACCGCTCGGCATGGACGGCGGCTTTATTAGCCGCAGTGGAAACCTTGAAAACCTTGGTAAACCTTGGGGACACCCACAAATAGAGCTTACCGAAACTTTGCTGGCTACTAGGGCAAGCGGGTTGGTTGCTGTTTCGGATCCTTGTATCATTCGAGAAGGCAAATCAGTTCACCCTGAATTTGTAGGGCAAATAGTCATTCGAACGGGAACGATTCGTCGATCGGCTCGTTGGAAAGCTGTACTAAAAACGGCGCAAGGCGTTCGCAGATGACTTCCATTAATCGTTCCCCTTTTTCTGCGGTCGCGGCGTGCGGGTTCCCGCTACCAGAATTGGTTGTCAAGAGATGCCAAGGTCGAGTCACGCCCACCCACCCTTTTTGAAGCGCCTGGAATCGAAATGGACGAGTTTCCCCTAAATCGGCTTTCAATGTTTGATTAGCATTAATTGCGACCAACTCGGGGCGATACGCCAAAATAAGCGACGTTTCCATTTCCCCTGCATGGTCGTCTGAAACGTCGAAAATCGTCGCTGCCGCATCGCGTACCATCAGAAACCAATTGCAAAGAAATAACTGTACATCAGTCTTACCGTAAAGCTCACGAAGAATCGGCTTGAGCTCATTCCCGCCATGGCTGTTAAGCAGCAAAAGTTTGCGAATACCTGATTTGGATAAAGTTAGAACCAAGTCCTCGACTATTTTCATGACGGTCGAGGGTTGCAAGTTCATCGCTAACGGAAACGCCGCCAAATTCCCTTCGGTTCCATAGGGAATATTCGGTAAAAGAACCACTTTTGCACCATTTTTCGAGGCCCGCAGACAAGCTTCGCGCCCAATACATTCCGCTTCGAAATTGTCGGTACCGTACGGCAAGTGGAGATTGTGGGGTTCGGTTGCGCCGAACGGCAAAACTGCCACTTGAAAATTCGCTTTTCGAACTTCCGCCAGCGTCATCTCGGCTAGCAAAAATTTCGGATTGTCGCTTGAGGGCTGCGTTTCATTCATAGTAATTCCTTGCATTTTTCGAAAAACTCGATGTCGATCAGCGGCAGATACGCATATTCGACAAAACCAGCCGAATACGCAATTAGGAGGGCCGCGAATTTCGATACAAACTTTACAGCCTCCCGCAGTTTTTGACGACGGAAAGCCGATAAGAACATGCACAGAAACGTGAGAATGGACTAGCTTCCTGGCTTCAAAATAGCTTACTTCTCGAAGTAACCTCCTTTGGAGAAAACGCCAACCCATTTTCGCAATTTTCTAGGCGGCTCTGTATTTCCAAAAATATAGCTTTACAAAGATCGCTTTCGGTCGGTTGGGAATAGAATATCCATAGACAGAATCGATCAACCCTACTGACTTATGATTGCACAGAGCATTGATGTGAAGGCAAAATCCAGAGTCGAATTGACGCGACTGCGCAATCGACAACGTCTTGGAAAATATCGAATTGAACGGCAACTAGCTCAAGGCGGGTTTGCGCACGTTTATCAAGCAATCGACACTATCGAAGGAGTTCGAGTTGCGCTCAAGATGCCGCATCAGTCGATTGTCACACCTGCCATGCTCGAAACCTTTCAGCGCGAAGCGCGATTGGTGGCGCGATTAGATCACCCGAATATCCTGCCTCTCAAAGACGCTTCATTTATCGACGGTCGATTTGTCATCACATCGAAGCTCGGTGAGCAGACACTCGGTGATCGGCTGCGCAAACGCATTTCATTTCTGCATGCGATGAGCGTAATCGAACAGATGATCGACGCTGTTGCTTATGCGCATCGCAATAAAATCATTCATTGCGACATCAAGCCAGACAATATGATCATGTTGTCTGATAACCGTTTGCAATTGATGGACTTTGGAATCGCCAAAGTCGCCCAAAAGACGATCATGCGAACGATGATCGCATCGGGGTCCGGCACCGTAGGTTATATGGCACCCGAACAAGCGATGGGACGGCCAAGTGCGCGCTCGGATGTCTTTTCGATCGGGCTTATTGCGTACAGAGTCCTCACCGGCAAGCTGCCTGAATGGCCGTTTGATTGGCCACCGCTGGGATACGCGATCCTTCGTCGAAAAGTCCATCCGGATTTGATCGTGCTCATTCGACGCTCGATTGAAATGCGACCAAGCCATCGCTTTCGAGACGCCAATGAAATGCTGTTAGCCTTTCGCCGCATGAAGCCTCGGGTTCTTAAATTTGCCAAGCTTCGGGCAGCGAAACGCGCTTAGCGCACATCGAGCGGGACTTCGGGTTACAATGCCTCAGCATCTTACCCCTCTCCATTCCTGTTTCGATCGGACGGCTGCTCGTGTCGCAAGCCAATAGTTATGATCCCTATGCGATGCCCCAAGACGCGGTTCGTGAACCACCCGATACGCTCTTAGGTGCCCTTCGGATGATTGGACCAGGAATCATCCTGGCCGGTACGATCGTCGGTTCCGGCGAACTATTGCTGACCACCGGCCTGGGTGCTACCGCCGGTTTTACCTTTCTTTGGTTGATACTGTTCAGTTGCGTGATCAAAGTCTTCGTTCAAATCGAACTCGGACGTTATGCGATCTCCTCCGGCAAACCAACTCTGGGCGCACTGAACGCCTTGAAGGGGCCGCGGTTTGGTGCCCATGTATTGGTTTGGTGGTGGTTGCTGATGATGCTGGCTACTATTTTTCAGCTCGGTGCCATGACCGGTACGGTTGGGCAATCGCTGAACCTTGCCTTTCCCAACGTTTCGATCGGAATAGATGAAAAACTGCGTGGATTCGACTTGGGCTGGTTAGCCGATCGAGTAAAAAATGGCCCTGAAATTCCTTGGGCCTTTGTGACGTGTGCAACGGCTATTTTACTGTTGTGGAGCGGCAGCTACAAGCGAATCGAATTGGTGACGACCGCCATTGTCGTGACGATCACGCTCTTAACAGTCACCGCCGCTTGCCTATTACCATTCACTGCATTTCCGATTCGATGGAACGAAGTTGGACGAGGTTTGATCGGATTGGATTTTAAGTTTTCGGATACCCAAGCACTGGCGGCAGCCTTTGGGGTCTTCGGTATTACCGGAGTCGGTGCCACCGAACTGTTTTACTATCCGTATTGGTGCTTAGAAAAAGGCTACGCTCGATACGTGGGTGTCGATGACGGTCGGCCAGGTTGGGAGAGACGCGCCAAAGGTTGGATTCGCGTCATGTATCTTGACGCCTGGGTCAGTATGGTCGTTTTCACGATTTCTACGGTCGCGTTCTACTTTATGGGAGCCTGCGTACTTCACCCTCAAGGACTGGACCCTAAAGGCAAGGATATGATTCAGACGCTCTCCAGAATGTTTGTCGATTCGTTCGGTGATTGGACACGAGTTGTATTCTTAGTAGGGGCGGGAGCCGTGCTCTTTAAAACGCTTTACCTTTCGTCGGCTGCCAACGCGCGTTTAATTACCGACTTTTTATCGCTGGCGAAATTTGTGCATGTTGAACAAGCAAGTCAACGGGCGAAATACATTCATCGCTTTTCATTACTCTTTCCTATCTTTGCGCTGACGCTTTTCCTTTTGTTCTCGAATCCCAAACCGATGGTTATCGCCGGTGGCTTTGCTCAAGCCGCAACGCTACCCATGATCGCCATGTCGGCGCTCTACTTTAGATACAAACGAGTCGATAAGAGATTGGCACCTTCGAGAGCATGGGATACCGTTCTCTGGCTGGCGGTCGTCATGATAACGTTAGTCGCAAGCTATGCTGTGATCCAATCAGCCCGTGATTTTGCTCATATGCTCAACGCGTAACATCCCGATCAGCGCGAAGTGTCGTTAAACGCTTCGATTTTTGACGCGACGCTTGATACTTTGCCATTGCGTATTTGTTGCAGGCACCACATGACAGGGGCAGCTTCCTGGTCGTTCCAACAGAGTGGGTAGGTATTCTTGCCGGTCTTTAGGCTATCTGTTTGCCACGTTCCGCCATATTCCTTTTTTATAACCATTCCAAGGTATCCACCCCACGTCAGGACAATTCGACTGAGCTCTTTTTCCGGATAAGGCGTTTGTAGATGCTGAGCATGCAATGCCTGAAGAATCCGATCGAGTTGCGTGATAGAATCTAGGCTGTAATTAAGCTCACACTGATGCTCCGAGTGGGCAATTACAGTGGCTTGACAGGCGAACTCGCGCATTCGCTGGTCGATATCTTTTCGTACTCGCATCGCGCCACTTTGAGTTAAAATATAGATCGCGACGCATGCGAGAACGATGGCGAAAGCAGTCAGTGCGTTCCATTCAAACAAAACAATGTCCTTCCGGGTTTATGACCGGATATGAGGGTACCCATGAAACACCATTTACCGAAGCTTAACCAACGCCGGCGGAATAGCCATAAGGGAGATTTCGGCCGGGCCTTGATGATCGGCGGATCTCGCGGAATGGCTGGCGCCATTTCCATCGCCAGTATGGCTGCGCTTCGGAGCGGTGCGGGACTCGTCAGCGCCGCCGTTCCGAGTCCTATTCTCGAAGCAGTTGCGGCCATGCATCCATGCTTGATGACCATACCGCTCGAATCCGATCAAGAAGGCCGCATCTCGATCGCCTCGATAGAGTCACTCGAAAGACTTTGCCTCAATGCTACTTGTGTTGCCCTTGGACCTGGAATGGGACGAACCGAAGATTTAAACGCGATGGTGGCTTCTCTTTTTCAGTTGGTCAAAGCTCCGATGGTCGTCGATGCGGATGCGCTGAACGCATTATCGGAAGCTCGTCAAAGCTTTCCAAAAGCCTCAGGCCCGCGCATTCTGACTCCGCATCCTGGAGAATTCGAGCGACTATCGGGAGTTGCGACCGACAATCGAAGCGATCAAGTGGCGGCTGCAATCGCGATGGCTCGAGAGAATCAATGGCTTATTGTTCTCAAAGGACACGAGACTGTCATCACCGATGGTGACGCAACCCATATTAATCGCACTGGAAATCCTAAAATGGCCGTCGGTGGGAGTGGCGACTGTCTCACTGGGATTATTACGGCCTTGATTTGCCAAGGACTCGACGCCATCAGTGCTGCTCGATTTGGGACTGCTCTTCATGGTCTAGCGGGCGACTTGGCCGCAAACAGGCTGGGATGCCCGAGTGTATTGGCGACGGATCTACTGGAGGATCTTCCGGATGCTTTTAGTCAGTTGGAGATGTAAGCTCGTGCAATCGCTTGATCGAGATCGGCGATTAGATCATCGGCGTCTTCTAAGCCGATAGAAATGCGTATCAATGAGTCGCTGATTCCGAACTTGACTTTATCCTTTGCATCGTAACTTGCATGCGACATCGAAGCCGGTTGCTCGATCAGCGATTCAACGGCTCCCAAACTTACCGCTAATCCAAAAAGCTTGGTCGATTGGCAAACAACTTTCGTTGCGTCAAAATCACCGTCGATTTCGAACGACATCATGCCACCAAATGCACCGTCCATTTGCTTAGCTGCAATGTCATGTCCAGGATGACTTTCAAGTCCAGGATATAAGACTCGTTTTACATGCCGATGAGACGCCAACCAACGAGCGATCGTCATTGCCGATTTACTCTGTTCGCGAACTCGAAGTTCAAGCGTCTTTAAACCTCGAGCTAATAAGAAAGACTCGAACGGCCCCAACACGGCACCGGTTGCATTTTGGGCAAAGTAAAGTTCACGATGGAGAGCTTCGTTGCTAGCGACAAGCACTCCCGCTAAACAATCACTATGTCCACTTAGGTATTTGGTGGCGGAGTGCATGACGATATCCGCTCCCAATTCGATGGGCCGGACAAGCAGCGGAGTCGCAAAGGTATTATCAACTCCGAGCAACAACTTCTTGGAACGGGCAAGCTCAGCAACTTTCGCGACATCCGGAATCGACATTAGCGGATTACCGATGCTCTCGATCCAGATCATCTTCGTTGTTGGTCGAATCGCTGTCTGAAGCGATTGAAGATCACAGGCCGAGGCCAACGTGACCTCAACGCCAGCGCGATTGGCAATTTTATGAAGCAACCGATACGTACCACCGTAAATGTCACTACCCGCGACGATATGATCACCTGCCTTGAGGAGCATCACAGCGCAATGGGTAGCCGCCATGCCGGACGCAAACGCCAATGCCCCTGCTCCGCCCTCTAAATTCGCAATAGTTCTCTCGACGTTATTTCGCGTTGGTGAACCGGAACGCGAGTAGTCATACTGCCCCCATTCACCAGCCTTTTGTTGAATGAAAGTCGACGCGACATGGATCGGCGGAACAACGGCACCGGTCGCCGGATCAGGTTCGTTGCCGATATGGATGGCTCGAGTTCGAAATTTCATTGGTCTAAAGCTTGCGCGAGGTCATCGATTAAGTCTTGTGTGTCTTCAATTCCACAGGACATGCGAATCATATTGTCAGGAATCCCAAACTCTTGCCGCTTTTCTTCCGGATAGTTGAAGTAACTCATCACCAGCGGCTGCTCGATCAGCGATTCCACCCCGCCGAGGCTCGGCGCGATACGAGCGATCTGGCACGCGTCGACGACGTTAGCTGTCTGCCGCCAATCGGCATCCTTGACGAGAAAAGTTATCAATCCACCAAAACCTCGCATCGATCGCTTGGCGACTTCATGCGTCGGATGCGATTTCAAGCCAGGGTAGTAAACGTGTTCGATACGCGAATGGCATTCTAAAAATTCGGCGATGGCTTGTCCATTGGCATTGTGACGCTCCATCCGCAGCGCAAACGTCTTCAGTCCTCGCTCGAGCAAATAGAGGTTATGTGCAGAATTGATTCCGCCCATGATCCCTCGCAGGTTCCGCACCGAATCGAGTTTTTCCTTGGAGCCAGCGATCGAACCGGCCAGCAGGTCATTATGGCCACCCAAATACTTAGTCGCCGAATGCCAGACGTAGTCGACACCATACTCGAGCGGCCTGATGTTGTACGGACCAGCCAGCGTCGCATCGATCAATGTTTCAACTTCGTGTGCCTTGCCAAGGGCAGCGAACTGTTCCAGATCGATGACCGTCAGGTGAGGATTCGTCGGAGACTCGCTGACCAGCATCTTCGTACGTTCATTGATCGCTCGTTCCATTGCATCGAAGTTGCCGGTTTGAACTTGATGAGTGACAACTCCAAAGCGAGCAAGGTGCTTGGCGCAGAATTCTCGACTGCGATGATAGCACTGATCGAAGAAGACGATCTCGTCGCCCGCGTTGAGCTTGGACATAAACAAGCCTACTGCGGCTGCCATGCCGCTGGCAAAGACGATCGCATCTTCCGCGTTGTCGAGGGCTGCAAGTTTCGCTTCGACAACTTTTTCGTTGGGACTGCCGTAACGACCGTACTCTTCGCGATTTTGCTTTTGCTCGATAAAGTCGATCACGCTTTGCGTCGACTCAAAGGTATAGGTACTGCTACAACAGATAGCGTCTGTGATAGCATTGGCAGTTTTCTGTCTGGCTTCCCCCGCATGCACGCAACGGGTACTGGCTCCAGTTTTCTCGTAAGATAGTTCGGCTTTCGACTCTTGTTCCACAATTTGCATCGGCGTGTTCATCCGAATCCCTGTTAGCGAAAAACAAAGGTACTTAAGGATCGTTCGATAAATAAGTGTCCGGTACCTTTTGTGCAAAGCACCCGAAGGGCCGTTCCGGCAAAAGGTACCGGACATTTATTTATCGATCATTACTAAGTTATCGCAGGAGATAGAATACGCGCAATAAAAAACCGCGTTTCGCTCCTGAACAAATTTCAGGCCGGGACGCGGTCGTTTTTCGTCGTAGGACAACATCGAACGGGGCTATTCGATAAAGTCGTTTGGCTCTTTAGCAGTGGTTGGCTGCAAGCGGCCGCAAATCCCATATGCCAAACTATAACTGAGGCATTGCAAAGTTTCAAGAACGTTTGTGGAGTACGCAGCCGCAAAAATTGCCTATAATGGACTTTTTGAAAGGATTGAAGCAGACCGTATGGCAAGCTCGACGTGGTACAGACTACCTAGACCTCAAGATTGGGAAAGGCTAAGGATTTTGCGATCCATCCTTAGCCTGACTGCATATTGGCTCGTGCTTGGACTGCCGAGTTCGGGCGTCCAATCCGACGAAACAGTGCCTGCAAAAAGCGACCAACTCCTACCGGCGGCCGTTTCCGAAGATTTGAATTCTCGACTTAGAGCCACGCCCGAGGAACTGAATCTTTGGATTGAACAGCTCGCCTCAACGCAGTTCGAAGTACGGGAGCAAGCCAGTTTCCACTTGTCTCGCTGCGATGCATCAGCCATCGAGATACTTCGCAGCGCCGCCCAGGTAACGCCCGATTTAGAAGTCAGATCGCGATGCAACACCATTGCGGATTCAATATACGATTCAGATATTGGGAAGCGAATCAAAGCATTTCTCAAAGATTCGAATCCAGAGAAAACGTATGGCTTCGATGGCTGGATTCCATTTTCCCGTTTAGCAGGGGAAGGCCGAATAGCGAAACGACTCTTCGCTGAGCTTGTTGAAACGCATCCCGATATTGCGCAGAATCGCTTCGATGATGCAAGCGAGCTAGCTCCGGAGAAAGCCGCTTTAGAAATCTGGACACAGCTTCGGACAGGCGCAAATATCGAGCTTGCCGATACCGTGTCGTTGCTTTATAGAGCGATACGGCTGGAAGGGAACATCCCGAATGATGCCGAGCGAATTACGCTCATGCTCATGCGATCAGCCCCGTTTACTATCGAAATCCGACGCGCACCGTATCGATCTGTCTTGCAAAAACTATCTGGTCAATGGATTCAAACGACGAAGAGCGACCCGATTACGGTTTTGCTTTGCGCGATCGATCACGATATCCCTGAAGGAGTCCTCATCGCAAGAAAGGAACTAAGCGATCCCAACTGCGACCCCAATACGTTTCCGCTTGCCATCGCAGCGTTATTGCGATTTGGAAACAAAGATGATCTCCCCTTGCTAGATCACTGGCTTGTACAAGAGCGATTGTTGCTACCGCCGTTTGGTGTCGAAGTTGCAACCCCGGTTCCCATTCCGCAACAACCGTTTAATAGCGAGCTTCCGGATGCGATTCCACAACCGCCAACCTTCGGGCAAATTTACAAAGAGAAACAGATTTTTGAACTCCGCTATCAAGACCTCGCTCTTGCCGCAAAAGCAAAATTGCTCGGGCGAGACGACATTCGTCGGCTGTTTCCGAGATTAAGAACCCATCCGCTTCGAGTCTTTCTCGTGGAAACATTGGCCTTTCCTCAGGGCGATCAAAAAGAACGACAGCGTGTCATCGACGCATTGAAGCTGTAAGTAAAACGTTCATAGAAAACAGATTATTCACACGGTAAACATCCAATGTTGGCTTTCACCGAGCAGTGCCGAAATAAAATCATGTTATCGTTTCACGCTTTGATGTTCGGATGCTCTGTCGTCGGGTTGACACCGATTTGTGTGGCGGGCGAAGTTACGTTCGATCGCGATGTACGCCCTATCTTGTCCGACAAGTGCTTTCATTGTCACGGTCCTGATGCCAATAAACGAGAAGCTGATTTACGACTCGATGTCCGAGATGCAGCCGTAAATGGTGGCGCGTTCGTACCTGGATCGCCCAACGAAAGCGAACTGTTGCGACGAATCATGTCATCCGACATCGATGAACGCATGCCACCGTTGTCCTCTAAACTCGAACCATTGACCGACAAAGAGATTGAGACGCTGCGTCAATGGATCGAAAAGGATGCCCTCTATGAAAAGCATTGGTCGTTTAATGAGCTACCAGATTTCTTAGGAGTGCTCAAGGACCGCGGACTGGATGCGACGGTGAATTTTGCGATCGATGAGCCGGTTCGAGTGGGACTTGCGTTCAAAAAATTGGAACTTCAGCCCGAAGCAGATCGATGGACGTTGATTCGAAGATTGCGATTCGATTTGACGGGGCTTCCGCCGACGGCGACTGAAGTTAACGCCTTCGTCGAAGACAATGCGCCGGATGCATACGAGCGACTTGTCGATCGCCTGTTGGCGACCGAACAGTACGGTGAGCGAATGGCGGTGGATTGGTTAGACACTGCTCGATATGCCGATAGCTATGGCTTTCAAGTCGATCGTGAGCGAGAAACGTGGCCTTGGCGAGACTGGGTGATTCGAGCATTCAATAGCAATCTGCCTTTCGATCAATTTATACGATGGCAGATCGCCGGCGACCTGCTCCCCAATCCAACCGATGATCAAATTTTGGCGACCGCTTTTAATCGCTTGCACCAACAAGAATCCGAAGGCGGCAGCGTCGAAGAAGAATATCGTGTCGAGTATATAGCGGATCGCGTTCAAACTTTTGCTACCGCTTTCCTAGGTTTAACCTTTGAATGCTGCCGCTGCCACGATCACAAATTTGATCCGCTTACCCAGCGCGAATACTATCAATTTTTCGCTATGTTTCAGAATATTGACGAAGCCGGGCTGTATTCCTTTTTTACTTCGTCACCGCCAACACCAACGTTACTACTAGCCGACGCGAATGCCAAACAAAAGCTGGCCGACTTGCGGGCGGCCATCGAAAAGATAGAGTCGTCGGCTGGCGAATTGCGAAACTCGCGGCATGCTGCCTTCGATCGTTGGAAAAAGAAACGAACTTCGCAGGTTGCGTCGATCGAAGAGACGCACAGTCATTCTAAGAGAATGGCGTTGCCAATCAAGGGCGAATTAGCTCGATTTAGATTCGACGCGGTCGATGAAGACAAACTCGAAAATGCGATCGATTCTGAACAGCCAGTGACATTGAAGGGCGAAAACAAGCTGGTCGCTGGTGTTCAGGGCAAGGCGGTCGAATTTACTGGGGACGACGCCGTTGATTTACCGCTCGGGAATTTTCAGCGTCACGAATCGTTCAGCATCGCGCTTTGGCTCAAGACACCTGACGTCAAGGAGCGAGCGGTGGTCTTTCATCGTTCGCGAGCTTGGACGGACGCCGCTAGCCGTGGTTATGAGCTTTTAATCGAAGATGGGCGATTAAAATGGTCGCTCATCCACTTTTGGCCAGGTAACGCAATCTCGATCACAGCGAAAGACCAGCTACCTATAAACGAATGGGTGCATGTCGTCGTGACCTATGACGGGACTAGCCGTGCCGATGGGCTAGCCATTTTCGTGAACGGTCATCGAGCGATGATCGAAGTCGTAAAGGACAAACTCACGAAAGAGATCACGGGCGGTGGCGGCGACAACATTGCGATCGGCGAACGATTTCGCGATCGCGGATTTAATGGTGGAGCCGTCGATGACTTCCGCGTTTTCGGACGTCAACTCTCGCCGCTCGAAGCGAGATGGGTTCGCGAAGAAATGCGTCCACAAGATCTCGAAATATCTCACGTGGAGCTAACCGCGTTGGACTCCGAACTCTTCGAATTTTATTTGGCCACTGATGACAAGAGCTGGTCGCGTTATTTGAAGGATCGTCAGGAAGCGTACCAAGCCCACAATACCTACATCGACGGTCTCAAAGAAATGATGGTCATGCGCGAGCGGCCAACACCAAAAAAGGCCTACATCTTAGCTCGCGGCGAGTATTCACAGCGGGGCGAAGTGGTCGAACCGGGAACGCCTGCGGTCTTACTGTCGTTTCCCGACGGTGCCCCACGCAATCGCTTAGGACTCGCCGAGTGGTTGGTCGATCGACGTCATCCATTGACGGCACGAGTAACCGTCAATCGCGTTTGGCAAAGCATCTTTGGACGCGGATTAGTGAGAACTTCTGAAGATTTCGGAAGTCAGGGAAGTCGACCGCTTTATCAGGACGTCCTCGATCGGCTGTCCTGGTCATTCATCGATGGTGGTTGGGACATGAAGCAACTCATGAAGACGATCGTGATGAGCCAGACATACCGTCAACGAAGTATTGCCGACGCCACTGTCATGACGGACGATCCCGACAATGAATGGCTGGGCAGAGGGCCGCGCTTTCGTTTGCCCGCCGAAATGATTCGCGACAATGCCCTCGTGGCATCGGGATTGCTTAGTCCAACCTTGGGCGGTCCGCCTGTCTTTCCGTACGAAATGAGCGAAGCCTTCAAGCCTGCCAAGGTGAGTGAAAAGGAAGGTGTCTATCGGCGAAGTCTCTATACTCAATGGCGACGAACGGGGCCGCCGCCAGCAATGGTTGCTTTCGATGCACCGCGTCGTGCGGTATGTATTGCCAAACGCGAACGAACTGATTCACCGCTGCAAGCCTTGATCCTGCTCAACGGCGTTCAGTACGTTGAAGCCGCTCGCGTACTAGGCGAGTCGCTTTATCGCGATGCTCAAGGTGATCTCGGTCGTATAATCGATCAAGGCTTTATGCGTTGTTTGAGCCGTCCTCCTGATGAGCATGAAATCGCGATCGTTACACAACTTTATCAGGAACAGCTCCAGCATTTTCAACAGAACGATGCCGACGCCGAGTTGCTATTATCGATTGGGAATGCGATTCGCGACGAATCGATCCCCTTAGCCGAGGCAGCCGCTGCCACGGTATTAGCTCAGGCTTTATTGAATCATGATGTCAGCGTTGTAAAACGATAGATCAAAGAATGAGTAACCTTTTCAAACAAACTGTTCGACGACAATGGCTCAATCGCTGCGGCATTGGACTGGGTGGCATGGCGCTAGCCGATATGATGGCGGGCGATAAGCCCGCGTTTGCTCGCGACCGTGGCGTTCTTGGCGAACCGCACTTTGCTCCGAAGGCCAAGCGGATCATCTATTTGTTCATGTCGGGCGGACCATCGCAGCTCGACTTGCTCGACTATAAACCGAAGTTGAATGAGCTCCAGGGCCAGCAGTTGCCCGATTCGGTGCGTGGCGGACAACGCCTTACTGGTATGTCGGGAAATCAAACTTCGATTCCGCTGGTCGGTTCGCCGTTTAAGTTCGAGCAGCATGGAAACGCTGGAGCGTGGTTCAGCGAACTACTTCCGCACACAGCCACCATCGCCGACGATCTTTGCGTGATTCGATCGATGTATACCGAAGCGATCAATCATGGACCAGGCGTTACCTTCATGCAGACCGGTTCTCAGATTGCTGGCCGTCCGAGCATGGGAGCTTGGTTGAGCTACGGACTTGGTCAAGAGAACGAAGACCTTCCCGCCTTTATCGTCTTGATCACGAAAGACAAATCCGGACAACCGCTCGGCTCGCATTTGTGGGGAAGTGGTTTTCTAGCGACACGGCATCAAGCAGTTCAATTTCGCGCTTCGAAAGATCCGGTGCTCTATCTCGGCAATCCAGAAGGCGTCGATACTGCGAGTCGACGACAGATGCTCGACCGATTGAAAGAATTGCACGAGTATCAGTTTTCGCTGCTGCCCGACGTCGAAATCCAAAATCGCATCGACCACTATGAAATGGCTTTTCGAATGCAGTCGAGTGTGCCCGAAGCCGCCGACATATCCGACGAGCCACAAGAAACCCTCGATAGCTATGGCCCGTCGGTGACCAAGCCAGGCTCATTCGCCGCCAATTGCTTGCAAGCCCGACGGTTAGCCCAACGCGGCGTGCGGTTCATTCAGCTTTACCACCAAGACTGGGACCATCACAGCGGCTTGCCAAGTTCGCTCCCGAAGCTTTGCAAGGAAACGGACCAACCCTGCGCGGCCTTGGTAAAGGATCTCAAGCGATGTGGACTCTTAGAAGATACCTTGGTCGTTTGGGGCGGCGAATTTGGAAGAACCAACTATTGCCAAGGAAAAATCAAGGAGAATTTTGGTCGCGATCATCATCCTCGATGCTTTAGCATGTGGATGGCCGGCGGAGGAGTCAAAGCTGGCTCGGTTTATGGCGCAACGGACGAACTGGGATACAACGTCGCGGAAAACGGACTTCACATACATGATTTGCATTCGACGATTTTGCATTTGCTCGGGATCGATCACGAGCGACTAACCTATAAATTCCAAGGTCGCCGCTATCGACTGACAGACGTACATGGCAAAGTCGTCGACGGAATACTCGCTTAGGAAATCGTCAAATACAATGCTCAATCCCATTCGCCTAGCGGTTTTGAGAGTAATATAGATGTTAGACTTGAAATGAGTCGTATCGGATTGGAATCAGTCCTTTGCCCCCCTACCCGCCTCCCATTGCACAAACATGATCGCGTTGATGAAAAGCCGTCGAATCTGTTTGCGAATCGCGGCAATCGGTTGGATCTACGTCGTTTCATTTTCCAGCACCCTGAGTTTCTCTGCCGAGCATCTATTCAATCGAGATATCCGGCCCATACTCGCTGAAAACTGCTTCTATTGCCACGGTCAAGATTCTCAAAAGCGGGAATCGGATTTGCGTCTGGATGATCGCGAGGCAGCCATCGAGTCTGGAGCTATTGTTCCCAACAAGGCCGATTCGAGCGAACTCATACGACGAATCTTGAGTGACGATCCAGACGAAAGGATGCCGCCACCGAATTCGAATCGCCAACTGTCGAATCAACAAAAGCAACGACTGAAGCAATGGATCGAAGATGGAGCCGCTTATGCACCTCATTGGGCATTCGTGACCCCGACACAGCCCAAAGAACCAAGCGTAACCTTGACGACATGGCCTCGAGCGCCAATCGATGCATTTGTTTTGGCAAAGCTTGAAATAGCAAAGCTGTCACCATCGCCTGAGGCGGATCGAACAACGCTCATCAAACGCTTGTCGATCGATTTACTTGGCTTGTCGCCGACTCCCGAGGAAGTCGAACAGTTTGTTTCCGACGAAGATCCTAAAGCTTACGACAAACTTGTCGATCGATATCTCGACAGTAAACACTATGGCGAGCGGATGGCGCTGGAGTGGTTGGATGCTGCCAGGTATGCTGACAGCAATGGATTTCAACAGGACGGCGACACATGGCAATGGATTTGGCGTGACTGGGTCGTTCGCGCATTGAACAATGATCTGCCGTTCGACTTATTTACTATCTGGCAATTAGCAGGCGATTTGCTTCCCGATGCGACCGAAGATCAAAAAATTGCCAGCGGCTTCAATCGGAATCACTTGCTCAATGGCGAAGGTGGGGCGATTGCCGAAGAGCAGCGTTTTGTAAATCTTTTCGACCGCATGGATACGACGGCTACCAATTGGCTCGGGCTGACGATGGCCTGTGCTCAATGCCACGACCACAAATACGATCCAATCACGCAGCGCGATTATTACAGTTTGATGGACGCATTCAATCGTGTACCCGAGAGCGGAAAGCCATCGAGATTTTCATCGAAGGTGCGGGTGGCCGAACCGTTGCTCGAACTTCCCACCGAAGCGGTAAAAAAAGAAATCGCAACTAGGCAAGCCGAGGTTAGTAAGGTTGAAAAAGAAGCCAAAGCGGTCAAGGGCGCTGCCTTCGAAGGTTGGTACGCAGGACTGATGGCCGATGGCAAACTGGGCGAAGGGAAAGGATTGCCTAACAATGTCGCAGTGATTCTATCCAAGCCTGAAGCGGAACGATCGGCGAAAGAAATCAAAGCGTTGGCAAAAGAATTGCGACAGCACTACAACGTCCGCATCCAGCCAACGCTTGTCGATAAAATACCGCTCTTAAAAAAGAGCGAGCAACTCACCAAAAAACTTGCTGAGTATAAGGGCGATTTTTTGCCTCGCGTGATGATCATGAGCGATGATAATCCGCGCGAAACCTCGATTCTCGGGCGAGGTGACTACTTAAGTCCAACTGAAAAAGTAGCCTTTGCTACGCCAGCCTTCCTACCTCCGCTGCCGGAAAGTGCACCTCCAAATCGACTTGGTTTTGCGCAGTGGCTGGTGGCAACGGAGAATCCTTTGACGGCCCGCGTACAGGTCAATCGCATGTGGCAGCACTTCTTTGGTACTGGCATCGTAAAAACCTCGGAAGATTTCGGAGTTCAAAGCGAGTATCCGACGCATAATGGTTTGCTGGATTGGCTTGCTGTCGAGTTTCAAAATCAGAAGTGGAGTATGAAGTCGATGCACCGCTTGATTGTATCGAGCGCGACATATCGACAATCGAGCCGCGTTTCGGAAGAGCTTCGTCGCCGAGATCCAGAGAACCGATTGTTTTCTCGTTCGAGCCGCATTCGAATGCCAGCGATGATTCTTCGAGATTGGGCACTCGGCTCATCGGGACTTTTGAATGGCCAACTCGGCGGCAAACCGGTCTATCCTTATCAGCCCGACGAGATTTGGGAGTCGCTCGCGATCACCAAAGAACGCGATTTTTCTTATCCTGCTTCGCATGGAGACGATCTTTATCGAAGAAGCCTCTATACCTTCTGGCGACGGACCGTTGGCCCGGCCAATATGTTTGACGCAGCGAATCGGCAGACGTGCCGGGTAAGACTAGCAACGACCAGCACTCCCCTTCATGCGCTGACTATGCTTAATGACCCGACATGGGTCGAAGCATCGCGAGCCCTTGCCGAACGCGTGTTATCGGAGCATTCAAACTTAGAGGATCAATTGACCAACGCGTTTCGTCGCATCGTGATGCGGAGGCCCAATGACAAAGATTTATCGGTTTTGCGTCGCATGTACGAGAGCCAATCTGAAATCTACCAAGCGGACCCAGAAAGTGCCGCAGATTTGCTTGCAGTCGGTGAGTCGACTCGGGACGAGACTTTAGATCCTCAAGCACATGCTGCGATGACGATGGTTTGTTTAGCCATTTACAATCTCGACGAGGCTCTTACGAGAGAATAGTACGATGACCGATCTCATCCATGAGAACATTGCTCGAGTCAATCGCCGCCAGCTATTTGGAAGTGCCTCAAGTGGTATCGGCATTGCGGCGCTGCATTCGTTGCTCGGTGTCGATTCAGCCCGCGCGGAAATGGGATTAGGTGGCTTACCGCATCACGCCGCCAAAGCCAAACGTATCGTCGTGCTTTGGCAGGGCGGGGGGCCTTCGCATGTCGATTTGTTTGACGAGAAGCCGGTCCTCAAAGAGATGGCCGGACAAGATATACCCGATTCGGTACGCGGATCAACTCGCCTCTCGACGATGTCGAGCAGCTATGCAAAATGGCCGATTGTGCCCGCCATCAAGCCCTATGAAAGCTTTGGTCAAAGTGGATTGAGGCTCAGCAGCTTGATCCCGAATATCGGCTCGTTAGCTGACGAAATTTGCGTCGTTCGAAGCCTGCATACTGAAGCGGTCAATCATGCGCCCGGTGTGACGCTTTTCATGACCGGATCGCAAGTACCGGGACGACCAAGTATGGGCGCATGGCTTTCGTATGGCCTCGGAAGCGAAACCGAAGAGTTGCCAACGTTCGTTGTCATGACGTCGAGCGACAAAGGCAAAACGTGTGGCCAACTGTTTTTTGACTATTACTGGGGAAGCGGTTTCTTACCGAGCCGCTATCAAGGGGTCCGATTTAGAAATGCGGGCGACTTGGTTCCCTATCTTGCAAATTCGCCGGGAGTATCTCGCACCGGGCGCCGACAGTTGCTCGACGATCTTGCTGAGATGAATCGAGATCATTTAGCCGACTATGGCGATCCTGAGATCGATACGCGGATTGCACAGTACGAAATGGCTTATCGGATGCAGACAAGTGTTCCCGAATTAGTCGACTTTTCGAACGAATCCGAAAAGACACTCGAACGATACGGACCGGACGTACTGGTGAAAGGAACGTTTGCCAACAATTGTCTGGTTGCGCGGCGATTATTGGAACGCGGTGTTCGATTTGTTCAGTTGATGCATGCGGGTTGGGATCAACACAACAATCTTTTCACCCAGCTCGAAGGACAATGCATCGATACCGATGCTCCGTCTGCGGCGCTCGTCAAGGATCTTAAGGATTGTGGTCTGCTCGAAGATACGCTCGTTGTATGGGGAGGCGAGTTCGGTCGGACACCGTTCGGACAAGGCGATCCGACGAAACCGAAAGGTCGAGACCATTTTGGAAAAGCCTACAGTTGGTGGCTGGCCGGTGGCGGGATAAAACCTGGGATTAGCTATGGCTCCACCGACGACTTTGCTTGGAATATTACGGAGAATCCGGTCCATGTTCACGATATGCAAGCCACCATACTGCATCTATGCGGGATCGATCACACTCGGCTTACCTTCCGATATCAAGGCCGACAGTATCGGCTAACCGACGTCCACGGCAACATCGTAACCGGCATTCTTAGTTAAGTTTCTGGCTGATAGCATTATCGCGTAAAATACAGTCTAATTTGCACTGCTCAGTCCGCCGAATCAAAGGTCAATAGCACAGTTAGGAGTAAAATAATGAAGCGCCGCTTTTTTCTCAGCTCCATCACCGCATCACTTGCATACAACGTCTGTAGCCGAATAGTACGATCCGAGGTCCGCCGCGTTCCTGTCAAATATACGATGGATCTATGCCCAGGGCGTATTGGCGTCAAGGTAGACCAACACCAAGCTATCGCGTTGGCACATCGATATGGATTCCAATCGGTCGAGCCGATCGGCTCATTCCTCGCGACGCTCGATTCTAGTGAGCTCGTCGAGTTGCGTGGCGCGCTAAAGGAGAAAAATTTAGTCTGGGGTTGTGCGAATTTGGATGTTAACTTTCGCAGTGACGAATCGGAGTTTCAGTCGGGATTGCGATCGCTTCCCGCAATCGCCTCGGGATTTCAGCGGGCGGGCGTCAGCCGAGTCGGAAAATCGCTGAGTCCGTCGAGCAACGACTTGACCTATCTTGCGAATTTTAAGCAGCACTCGATACGTTTGCGGGCGATTGCGAAAATTCTTGGCGACTATGGTGTCCGATTTGGTTTGGAATATGTAGGTCCCAAAACATCGTGGGCGTCAAAAAAATATGCCTTTGTGCATACCATGGCAGAAACCAAAGAATTGATCCTTGCCGTAGGTGCTCCGAACGTCGGTATCGTGCTTGATAGTTGGCACTGGTACTGCGCTGGCGAAACGATCGACGATCTAATGACACTCAAAAATCAGGACATTGTCGCGGTCGACTTGAATGATGCACCTTTAGGTATCGAACGCGATCAGCAGATCGACAACCGTCGTGAGCTTCCTATGGCCACCAACGTTATCGACGTTCGCGGATTTATTGAGGCGCTCGACAAATTGGATTACGATGGCCCGATTCGAGCCGAGCCATTTAATCAATCGCTCAATGCGATGGAGAATGACGAAGCCGTGAAGTTCACCGCCGAAGCGATGAAACGAGCGCTACCTAAATAGAAGACGACTCAAGATCGAACTACGCTACTCTCGGTTAAAGCGGCCGTTGAGACATCGATATAGTTCGTTAGATAGAGAAAATCGCGAGCAGTTAGATTGTATCCTAGGATAAGGTGCGACGCCAAGAACATCGAGAACTACAAAGCGAAGGCGATGATTGTCTCAAGGGCCTACGACAGATGCTTCTTTACAACGAGAATAATCTTGATGGAAATGGCAGCCAAAAATCAGGCCAGTTTGGCAGCCAAAAAAGTAGGCCAGTGTGGCAGCCAAAAAATCAGGCCAGTTTGGCAGCCAAAAAAGTAGGCCAGTCGAGGGTGAGCGAGCATGGGCTCTGGAAGATCCAGGACAACCTCAAGCCTCCCAAAAACGCTTGCAAGCGCTTCGTGAATAGCAGCCCTATTGTCGGCAGCCCATACGACCACTCGATCAAACTCTCGGTCAAATCGTTCTGGCGTGTCGACCAAAGTATCTACATGTCCAGACTCCAAGCATTAATCGGCAACCGAAAGTATCGCTTAATCTAGCCTCGAAATGTGCCACTTCCCGCTGAAACAAATCAAAAACCGCTCATCGCACCACGACCAAGCATGATTTCAAGACAAGCTGTCCGATCTGTGGAAAATCTCTTCGAAGCAACTTGGATCTTGTTGGTCAACGAGTCAAGTGCCCGAATTGTTCATCTGCGTTCGAAATGCTTTCAGCGCGGCAGTCGAGCGAAGAATCTCTTTTGCAGGCAACATCGGTCCTAGTGGACGACACGACGACCTGTGCCGACCAGAATACTTCGCGTCGATCAACCAGTGATTCACATGGAATAGACGAGGATGAAAAAAATTCCCCGCCAAATCGACTGGGACGATTCGAATTGATAACTCTCTTGGGCGAAGGGGGGTTTGGGAAAGTTTGGAAGGCCTTCGATCCGCAGTTGGAGCGATTCGTTGCCTTGAAGGTTCCAACTTTTGCTAGTTCGGCCGTCGATCGGCAACGACGCTTCATAAGCGAAGCTAAAGCTGCTGCCCGACTCAAGCATCCAAACATTGTTGCAACTTTTGATTCGGGAAGAATCGACGATAGCCTTTTCATTGCCGCTGAATATGTCGAAGGAGGTTCACTAGCGGGGCGTATGAAAAACGATTCGGTAAGTTTTGAACAGGCAGCAAGTTGGATACGCGACTTAACGCGGGCGTTAGACTATGCGCACCATGTCGGAATCGTCCACCGAGACATCAAACCGCATAACGTACTGCTCGACAAACAATCTAATCCGAAGTTAACGGATTTTGGTCTCGCAAAACGCTTGGATGATGATAGCGAATTGACGACGGAAGGAGCGTTGCTAGGAACCCCCGCATATATGTCTCCAGAGCAGGCTAGAGGCGAAACCTCACTGATCGGCCCCCCAGCGACCAATATAGTCTTGGGGTCGTATTGTATGAACTATTAACAAAGCAAAAGCCCTTTAACGGCTCCCCTCATGCGGTCATCGCCCAGGTAGCAACACAGGAGCCACCGAGTGTTCGAATTTTACAACCTGATTCTCCGGCAGATTTGGCCGCAATCTGTTCGAAGGCGATGGCGAAGGATCCCAAAGATCGGTATCTCACGTGCGCCGATCTAGCAGAAGACCTTGAACGTTGGTTGAGAGGCGACGCCACGGTCGCGAGGCCATCAACATTGTGGGAAAGTTATCGGCGTTGGCAGCGTCGTAATCCAGCAATTGCAGTGATAACGGCAATTGTAGTTGGATGCGCAGTAACGGTCGGTTCATTGCTATTTGCTTTCGCAATCTATCAGGCTCGTGAAAATGTCGTTCTTGAGAAGGCCAAGCGAGACGCTGACGAATCACGGACGACGGCACTCCCAAACTTGTTCAAAGGTTATTTGCGACAAGCGGAAATGGCTTATGTTTCAAGCGACCTTCGATCGATTGCAAGTCCACTGAAAAAAGCGACTGACATCGCTATCGAACTCGGCGATTCTTCAGCGATTGACGCTCTGGCGATACACAATCGATGGATCGAATTGCTTTCACCAGCAAACCAAGAAGCTACGAATGAGCAGCCAAAATTGCTAGATCTACCAGCGGATGGTCTTGAGAAATTCATTCCGGAGGAACTCGCACGTTCGGTCTATCCTCGGCTTGAAGCGATCGTTCAAAGAACGTTGCCAACCTGGCAACCAGAACACAGTTTGAATGGGTTGCGGTTTCAAGCAAAAGATCGAACGTTGCTATTAGATCGAATTTGGAAGCTAGAAAGTGGACAGACCTGTGTTGCTCTGTGGCAAAGCGACCCTCACGATCTGTTCTGGAAATCATGTACCGTAATGCGATGTCAGTTGATTGCAACTCAAGCAAAGGGCGGGGATTTGCCGCTGTCTCAGCGAGCCAATCATTTGCAGTTCATTGACGGTATACGACGCCTTGGAATGTGGCTCGACGATAGTCTTTTTGTCTACGATTTGGAAGCTAGAAAACCTCTTCTTCAAGCGTCGGTTCCTAATATTCATTGGCTAGCCGGATCGCCTGATGGCAAGCATATATGGGGTGCGTCGGATCGATTGTTTGCACATTTATCCGATCGAGGTCAATCGCAATCGCGGCATGAGCTTTGTTGGCCAACAAGATCATTGGCCGCCTTGCCAAGTGAAACGGAAGACCGTGGCCTGATCCTCGATGGAGATGCGATTTACGTTTTGGACATGAAACAACATTTACGAATCGGCCCTGTCGACGTTCACGGTCCGACGAGCACTCGTGAGACGTCCGTTCACTCGATGGGCGTGCGCTTGACGAAAAAAGGTGGAACGGAGCGAACCGAAATTCTTCGCCGCGACGGCCAATTGCTTTGGGCGGGCTCTTGGCCTGAATTAGCAATTCCAATTTCAGGAGTTTGGGCTTGGGGTGGTTTTTTTCCGCAAAATCGATGCCTCCTTTATCAAAAAGATCCACAGCACTATCCGTTAGGTGATTCGGCAGGTTTTCAGGCCCTTCGAAGAATCGATAGACTATCTAATCTTGTGATTCTCGACCTCGAGAAAAGCAAAGAAACCGGGCGCATTTCTTTGGTACCATTCTTGGGTGAAGAATCACTATCAATTGATCTTAAGAAGGAAAAAACCGATGAGGCAAATAAAGCGAGACCGGTGTCGGAAGTTGCATTGAATGAGATGGTTTTGCTCCAAGAAGGACTTGGACTATCGCCAGACGGTCGTTCGTTAGCAATGCAAGACCTGCTTACCCCACCAAGTTTCCGGATGCACAAAGTCGCTAGCGGTAAAGCCTTTGGGACACGTCATCGTTTTGTTCCCAAGTTCGATTTTTCCGAACGCATCAGTTTCGAGCGGAGTGACAAGGTTAATTTGCGTCCATCAACGGGAATTAACGTCAATAGAGCCTTTCGTTTCTCCAACGACTCTAAGTTGGTTTTGTTTCAAAGCGAGTTAGGGACGCTCATCATGCTTGACGTCCAAACTGGTGAGCGATTGGGGCCCAACTTCAAAGTTCCTGCTGAGCATGCCATCCACGAGGCTGGAGTCTTGGTTCAAGACGCTGCGGTTTGGGCTTTAACATCTTACCGAGGTGCTTTACACGCGATTCGTTGGCGAGCCAATAATGGCGAAGTAACAATGACGAAGATAGTGCAGACTGGTCTTCAAACTCAATGGACGATCGCGCCGGATCAGACAGCATGCTTGGTAACCATGGACGATGATCACGCGATCCTTTGGAGCTTATCCTCGAACGCAGTCGCGGCAAAGTGGCCATCGACGATCGTGAAAACGAGCAACGAGCCAGAACCGCCGGATTCAAGGATTCCAATCCGATTCAGCGACACGGTTACCCCATCGGCTTTCGACTTCATGGTTATCAACCTCTCGACTACGTCCCTAAAGGCAGCGAAGGACTTATCGAATACTTCGGGGTGCTAAAGATGATCAAAACCCCTGATCAATTGCAAGCCTCCGTATTTGGGCGAATAATACCCGGTGACGGAGATGGAGGTCTACCCGACGATGGTTCGGTAACAATTATGGATACTGTCGATTTTAAGTGTATTAATTGGAGCGGATTTTCTACGCATACCCAAGCGCCTGTCGGACCTCGCGGATATAAAAAATCTGGCTCTTCCGGTAGAAACTGTGGGTGGTTTCCGTGATCCGCAATCGATTTTAGCCGTGAAATACAAGGAAAACACTGGACTGAGTGATTGCAAAAACCAAGGTTCGCTTTCTGATCGGAAATGCTTACCCAAAAAATTGCTATGGTTTGGATGGTGCAATG